>Ga0209755_10000138_pt1 | contig 138754 bp, 126 predicted proteins | sample TergutCo191P1_FD_187301 | JGI IMG/M metagenome (GOLD analysis project Ga0209755, IMG submission 187301) | Cornitermes sp. P1 segment gut microbial communities from Petit-Saut dam, French Guiana - Co191P1 (SPAdes) (version 2) | ecosystem: Host-associated > Arthropoda: Insects > Digestive... | reverse complement strand
AATTAATCTTTCCTACCTATCGCAAAGAAATGAAAGGCGTAGAATGGGGAACTCTTTTTAATAAACATGGGAAAAAGAAATATGATGCTAAAAAACTTGAAGAAAAAATTAAAAATTACATGATGGATGATGATGTTACCAAAAAATCAGGCATATATCCATTTTTAATAACTGGCGATGAAAAACACCTTTCAATTCGTGCTTTTACCGACAGTCAAAAAAGAGCCGCCTATGAAAAACAAAAAGGTAAATGCCCAAAATGCAAAGGCGAATTTAAACTTGAAGAAATGGAAGGCGACCACATAACCCCTTGGATAGAGGGCGGTAAAACACTTCCCAATAATCTACAAATGCTCTGTAAAGATTGTAATAGAAAGAAGGGGAAGAAGTAAAATGGATATTAGAAGATATGATTACCAATTATATGAAAAAAAGAATAATTACGGTAGGTGTGAAGATGGTAGATATTGTTGGAGGGCAGCAAATAAATGATTGATAGAAAATTAATTATTGATGAAGAAGTTGATTTAAATAATTGCGATTTCTTAAAAACAAAAGTTTACTCCGATAATTTAACAGAAATTATTAAAAATACTCCTGTTGATAAAGTCTTTACTATAGGTGTTTTTGGTAAATGGGGTACAGGAAAATCTTCAATTATAAATACATGTAAAAATGATTTTAATGAAAATGAAGTTAAATTCGTTATTTACGATGCATGGCAATATTGCAATGATTCCTTCAGAAGGATGTTTTTAAGAAAATTAAAGGATGATTTAAAATACGAAGAAAAAGACTTAATGAAAAAATTTTATGAAAACGAATCTATTGATGTAGGAGAAACTTATAAATTTAATTGGAAAAATATACCTATATCAATATTTATTTTAGCATTTTTTGTAATAATTTCAATTGTATTTATTTTCCTAATTGGAAAAGATTCATGGAAAATTGGATTAACATTTCTAGCAGTTATTCAATTTGTCTCATTAATATATACAATATTTCAAGGATTTATCCTTAAACTAAAAGTATCTGTAACTAAACCACATTTTTTTGCACCAGAGCAGTTTGATGATTGCTTTAATGAAATAATTTCTCATTCTATAAAAAGAAAAAAACCTATTGAGCGTATTTTAAAATGGGTTATTGGTGATAAAGCTATAAATAATTTAGAAAAAATTATTATTGTTATTGATAATATTGATAGATGTAGTAGTGAGATAGCCTATAATCTTTTGACTGATATTAAAACTTTTCTTAGTACAAAACCTTATAATATCGTTTTTATTATACCAGTTGATGATGAAGCGTTACGCAAACATATTTTAAATAACAAAAATGAAATTGATTGTATAAGAGAAAAAGAAGAATTTTTACGTAAATTTTTTAATTTAACAATAAGAATTAAGCCTTATCAACATTTAGAAATGTATACATTTGCAAGCGAACTGAATAAAAAATATAATTTAAATTTTAATAATGATACCCTATCTTTGGTATCAAAGGAATTTTCAACAAATCCAAGAAGAATAATTCAATTATTTAATAATTTAACAATTGAGCAAAATTTATATTCTAATGATTTTGCAATAAAAAATGAAGCAATTATATGTGCATTAATTATATTAAAGGAAGAATATGGAGAATTTCATTCTAAAGTAATAAATGATCCAACAATACTTTTTGATAATCATGAAATAGAAAATGCTGAATTAGCATCTTTCATGCGTATTGCTGATTCTTATTTTAAAAATGCTGAATTCTCAAATATTATACAAATACTAACAAATACAAAAGCACATTTTAATATAATACCTAATGAAATACAAGAGGCAATTCGTACTTTTGATAATATTAAAGTAATTTCATACATGGATAAGAACAAAGAGAATAATAAAATAATATTACAACTGATCCAACATAATATGGCTATAGATTCTCAATTTCAAGCCGAATTACAAATGGTTAATTGGCTAAATTTTGTATGCATTATAAATAATAAAATACTAATTGAACATGATGATTTAATTAAACTTGATAATTTATTAAAGAAATATTATAATGATATAGTGTCAAAATCAAATGAAGCAAATTCAATTTGTAAATTAGCGAATCAATTAGCTGAAATTGATATAAAAGAATTAAAAGATACAATTATTGATTTTATTTCAAAAAACAAAGAAAACGACCAAAAAAATATAGAAATATTTATTAAAGCTGTATTGGAAGAATTCATTTCAGAAAATGATAGTAAATTTCTTTCACAATTTGCTGATGATTATTTTAGTAATAACTGGATTGATAAAGAAATATTTTATTCTGATTTTCAAATGAGATATTTATTTACTGACAAACTATTATCAACTTTAATTAAAAATATTAAGGAATTAGTTCAAGATGAACATTCAAAAGAAGTATTATGGGTATTTAATAATAAACCAAATATTCTCATTGAAACATATAGTTTATTTTTTTCTCATATATATACAATTATAGAAAATATGAAATCATTTAATAAAAAAGACTTTATTTTAATTATTAATTATTTACTTCCTTTTGTAATATCTATTGGTAATGGAAAAATTAAAACAGAAATAAAAGAACTATATGATAAATTGTTTGATACAGCTTTAATTAATGAGTTATTAATAATAGAAAATAAAGAAGATGCTGAATTAATTATTGACATTTTATATCATATATATCGAATTACAAATAGTAATATATCTATTGAAAAACAAATTAATATTTTTATATCTTATCATCGACCATTTATAAATAAAAAATTAGTAGAATTATTAAATCAAAAATATACTTTAAAACCTCTAACTAATATTATTCTAAATGATGAGGAATATTCATCAGATGATACGATAACACTATTAAAAAATTGTATTATGCAAAAAAAAGATGATGGAACTAGATATGTATCTAATGAAAAATTAACAAATAAAATAAACTCATTATTAAACAATATTGAGAACAAGAATGTAATACAATTAATTAATGATTTAATTAAAGATGAATTGATATTACAAATCGTCATAAATGATATAGTTAATAGGGAAAGTGAATATATTAATTTACTTCCTATTGAATTATTAAATCTAGCTGTAAATGCATTTACAAGTGAATCAGCACAAAATTATTCTGAAAACTACATATATCTGTCTATTATTGCACAAAAAGGTGATAACACACAGAAAAGTGAACTTGTAAAATTACTATTAAATGATATGGATAATAAAAAAAATATTGAAGAAGTGTTGTCAATTCTTGAAGAATTAACTATTACAAAGACAACAGATATAAAATTAATTGAAGCTCATTTAAGTTCATATAAAGAAGGCATCCAAGATGATAATATAGAATTAAACAATCGAATAGTAAAATTAATTCAAAAATATAATGTTAAAGAAAAAAAAGTTAAAAAAACAAGAAAAAAACATGAATAATATAATCATAATGATTTATATACTTAATTTTTTAGCAGTTATCGGAGCCACCCATGACCATATCTAACCCCCAACTAACCTTCATCACCTCAATCAAAGAAAAAATTCGTCTTGCTCAATATGAAGCGCTCAAAGAAGTAAACACCCAACTTATAAAACTTTATTGGGAGATAGGTAAAGATATTTCTGAAAAGCAAAAAGAAAGCTGGGGGAAATCTATCGTTCCAGTCCTGTCAAAAGAACTGCAGAAGGAATTCCCTGGCATTAGCGGTTATTCGGAGCGTAACCTCTGGCTAATGACCCAGTTTTACAATGAGTATCAAAAAGCCGAATTTCTGCAACCACTGGTTGCAGAAATAAGCTGGGCAAAGCACATTGCTATAATGAGCAAATGCAAGGATAATCAGGAAAGGCGTTTTTATATCATGGCGACAAAGAAATACGGCTGGTCAAAAAATGTCCTTAACCATCAAATTGAAAATAAAACATACGAGAAATACCTTTTGGGTCAGACAAATTTCGATGAGACCCTGCCCGCAGAAATAAAAAATCAGGCAATATTGGCAGTAAAAGACGAATACACATTTGATTTTTTAGATCTATCCGATGAGCATACCGAACGCCAATTAGAATCAGCATTGGTAAATAATATCCGTTCCTTCCTCCTTGAAATGGGAACGCAGTTTACCTTCATCGGCAACCAATACAAGTTACAGGTTGAAGACAAAGAGTATTTTATCGACCTTTTACTGTATCATCGTGAATTGCGATGTCTTGTAGCAATAGAACTTAAAATCGGCGAATTCCAGCCCGAATACAAAGGCAAAATGGAATTTTATCTTTCGCTTTTGAATGACAAAGTAAAACTTCCCCATGAAAACGACTCAATCGGGATCATCATCTGCAAAGAGAAAAATCGGGTTATTGTCGAATATTCCCTTAAAACAAGTTCCATGCCGATAGGAGTATCGACATACACAACAACCGCAAAACTTCCAAAAGATTATAAAAATCTCTTGCCCGATAATAAAACCATCAGTAAAAAACTTGATTTATTTTTTGAAGGGCAAGCAGAGATAAAATGAAAACACAAGTATTTCTAAAACTGCCAATTATGCAAACATTGATCGCATAATTTAAAATATAAATCATTCATTCCAAAAGACCCTTTTGACACGATTTTTGCTTCGAGCTTAGCGAACCATGCGCGGGCAAAAATCGCGCCAACCCGCAAACCTTCGGTTTGACGGGTCAGGGTAGTGGTTCATTATCGTTGTTTGTAATTTAATCTCCCCTAAGAAATAACCCAAGTTGTCTAATAAAACAATCTCCACGAATGGGCAGGGGGCGGTTTTTTCCCTCAGAAAGTGAAGGAAGAAAAACCGCCCCCTGCCAGCCCTCGTCGGCAAAATGTTAAAGGCAGCGTTTTGGTAGTTTTTCTTTATCCTTTGTGCTTCCTGCTCATAACAAGCGGGAATTATTTCAAATCTGGAGGTTATTCAATGAATAGCACAGACAGCAACAAGCGGTTCTATACGCCGCAGTTTTCAGAGACAGCGTCAGTCTCTGTCCGCCGTTTCGCGTGGTTATTAAATAAGCCAATGACACAGGCAGTAGAAAAAATTATCCTGCTCCTGCCGTTCATCATGGACAGTTCAAAAATCTGCCAAACCTGCAAAGACAGCAGAAAATGTTACGCTTGCGCTTTTAACGTAAAAAAACTGTCGGAAGATGAACAGTATAAAATTTTAGCGGCACTTTAGAAATCAAATCCCTGCCTGCATGTGTTGGGGTTGAACCGCTTCCAATCCGCTAATAAAAGCGGAACAGAAGCGGTAAAACTAAAAATCGGCGTAATTATTAAGCGGTTGTCTTTTTTCTAGGTTTTATAACTTTAGCTTGTATTACTTTGGTTTCAGGCGCAAAAAACGAAAGCAAATTTGTCTGAACGTCAATTACCTCTGTAAATTTTGTAGTGTCAAAATGCGTATAGTGTTCGGTCATACCTTTTGATGAATGACCTGTAACCGCCTGGACTTTACTATCCGCAACATTAGACATTCTAAGTAAAGTATTGATAAAATGCCGCCAAGAATGAAAAGACAAATTTCTATTCAGCTTTTCTTCATAACTTATACCGATATTTTTTAACGCTTTAGTCAAACCGTCATTTAACATATTATTGGTAATAGGAGATTTACCGCCGTCATTAGAAAATACATATTCGTTTCCGTTATTTTTCACCAAATCATCAAGTAATTTTCTTATCACTGGAGAAATAGGAATTGACCTGTCTTCTTTCGTTTTAGTGTAAGGAACGTATTTTTTACCAAGATACTGACCTTTAATGTGGATAAAAGTATCAAAAACTAAATCGCCGCGCAGACCGCGCAATTCGGCAATACGCAGACCTGCGCAAGCCGCCAAAAGATTAGCCTTAAAAACAGTTTCGTTTTCCCAAACGCTAGACCAGTCGGCAGGGAATAATTTTTTAACTTCATCACCAGTTAAAATAATTCTAACGCTTTTTTCCTCTCTCAACTCTTTAATTTCTTCACAAGGATTAGTTTTTATTATTTGCTGCCTTACAGCTTCGCCCAACATAATTTTCAAAGTAAAAAGAGCCAGATTGATAGTTTTCGCTTTCAATAATTTTTTTTGTTTAACCTCGATTATTTCATTGCCGTTTTCGTCAAACTTTTTTTTCTTTTTTCTCTTACATTCATTTCTCATAATTCCTTTTCCCTTCATGAACACAAGCCAGTTTTCAATAACCAAAGGCGTAATTTCATCAAGTTTGAATTTTGCGAAATAGTCTTTAATATGGTTTCTGAAATTACCTTGATAGACAATCAAAGTGCTTTCCGTAATCGGTTCGTGCAGTTCACGCCATTTCAAATATTTACAAGTTTCAATATCCCACCAGCCAGCGGAAAATTCCTCAAAGGTAGGTTTCTTTTGTTCAGGGATAAGCAGACCTTGCTTAAACAACATCAGGCAATATTCATTCGCTTCTGTTTTCAAAGCCAAACCAGTCGATTTTGGCACTTGCCTAATGCCTTTTTTGTCGTAGCACTGGTAATAATAGACATGATTGCCAGACGGCATTGTCCGCTTAAAAAGTGTAAAAGTAGCCTTAATTCTCATACAAACCTCTTTTTTAGGATATTGCTAACACAACGGCAAACACCCCAAATTCAATAAAATTGGTTAGATAGAACTAGCAACGCTAATTCCTTATGAGATATAGACTTATACAGATTTTTTCAAAATGGAACTAGTGAACTCACTAGTCTTGGTAATAATTACCGTTTGTTATGTGCTGGTTTTTTGTTTTTTCCATGCTTCTAAAATTTATATTCCAATATTTCATTGAAATTTGATTTATAACAATAATATACTGTATTATTATTTTTTGAATATACCATTGAAAAATCCGTACTCCATTCACCTTCTTGTTTTACTTTTTCTAATATTTTAAATGCTTCCTTTACATTTATTGTTTTTGATTTGCTTAACATATTATTTACTAGATTATATCTTTCAATTCCATTATCAGTATATTTTTTTCCCATATTAAAATCCATAATTGAAAAATTAGTCATTATAAAATATTGAGATTCCTTTACACTATTTTTCATATATCCCCTTCCAGGCTCTATTACCCAAGTATTGCCATTATTATCAACAACCATATTATGTGTACTTTGATTTGGACCATTTACTATTTCTATTGTATCCAAGTAATTATCAAGATTATTTATTAGAATATTTCCATTAAGAATATCATTAATTAAATATGTGGTTAATGTCCTTGTTTTTTTTTTCGTTTATATAAACCTTTTCCATTTGAATCGACAAATAAATTATTCACAAATATTCCATTTGAATTAATCCCAAAAGAAGGATATTTTCCATATCCAATGTCAACATCGATAATAAATAATTTTGAGTTATTTGTATTTAACACAAAATCCCAGCCATTATTGTCAAAATTCATTGCAACTATTAAATCATCTCTTCTATCCACAAAACTTGTACACATAAAATTACTCCTTATATTATTTTACAAAAAAAGTCAGTGATTTCAATGAACTTTTTTTGATCATTATACTGTATGCTTTTGTATATTATTTACTTCTTCGCGAACAAGAAATTTCGCTATCAAGCCATATTTCAATTTCCTTGCTGATACTAATAATTGAATTATCCAAAGGTATGCGAATTCCCTGACAATCTTGCTGACAGTGTTTATTTCCCAATTTTCTGTAACAGCCATATCCCTTTGCAATTATTTCCCGTAAAAATAAAGGAAAATTTTCGATAACATTTAAATATTTATCTGTTTTCTTGGCTCTTATAATTAAACAATATCCATATCTCATAGAATAGGAAAATTGCCATACACTTAGAGAATATATATCCCGTGGGGATAATACCTTATGGCTTTTATTTATATATGAATAGGCAAAATTAACGTCACCTAATATGGTCATTACGCAAGTCATTCCCATATCTATATAATGCTGATGCAATTTTAAAGCAAAATTTTGAATTTTTTTAGGTAACGAATGTAAAAAATCTTTCAATGTATCCAGTATGTCTGTATCTTCCTTTTTTATTAATCTGTAATCGCACCGTAAAAGATTATTGTCATTCCAATATCTCCTTGTCGTTCGTAGTTCCATTTCTGCAATCGACATAACTTTTAATCCCGTTAACATAATTGGATTTTTTGGGTACAATACTTCTAATTTTATTTTCGAAATATCCAGTATCTTTGCTTCCAAATCAATACCATTAAAAACAAGACCACAAAGGCTTAAAAACCGTATACATTCAATTAAGCCGGAAGAAGAAATTTTCGGATTCTTTTTCTTCCCTTTCTCGTCAATTATAACCATACATGATGGTATTTTTGTTATCAATAATGAATTGCCGTTTTCAGCCAGTTTGCTATTGTAACCAATTTCAACCAATAAGTTTGTAAGATTATGTAAAAACGGATAGTCTGCCATGCTAGACGGATTTTTAGGAGGCTTGTCATATAAATGACCATCCGAGATTAAATGGTCGCAAAATAAATACAAAAAATCCCTAAAGGCAATTACACCGTTATTAATTTCTTTTTCGTTTGCAATTTTTTTAAATATAGGTTTCAGTTCATAATCTTCAGGTATATTAGCAGGTATTAAATTTTTTTGGAATTTAGCCATTTCGCTGATTGGTTTTAGCGTTATTTTCCCACCATGTTGTGTACACATTTTATTGCTCCTTCTATTATTGTTACCTTATTATTTCCAAAATGACAATAATATATCATAATATAGGATTATTTAAAAATAGATGAACATTTTTGTCCATTTTAATATTTTATACTGTATGACTTTGTATACATAATTTCTCAAGGTACAACCTCAAGACATCGTTCACGGTTATGTAGCATAACATCGGTAACACTTTTCATGATTTAAAAACAACTTTTACGCTGTTGTATTCAGGCTCAACGAGCCAGTTGTCAGGATTAATTACATCTAACATAAAATTACTAAACCATATTTCCATCGGCGCGTCAACATTTATTTTTAACCCGACATGGTAACCGGCGAAAGGGTTTCCGACGAACACGCACCTGTAGTCGTAATTAAAATAACCTCTGTCATTAACAGATCTTGTTTTAAACCTTTTGCCGTATTACCCCTAAAGAGTAACAATACAGGATTATTTTCAATAATATACGCGGTTCTATCGCGCTCGCTCCTGTCAAATCGTTGTTGTATTTGCTGTCGAATATGCTTAAGTCTAGTTTTTTATCAATTAAATTGTTTAACGTCCATTCAAACGTTCCGGTTAACAGCTGTTCGCTTAAATTTACTGTTAAAAACAAACCTTGTCCTTTCCCAGACTTTAGTCTGAGGTCTCTTTATACTTTGCCATATGAGAGTTAGTTTAACATTTTTTCTTCTATTTGTCGATCTTTTCTATTTGTTAGGTGCAACTTTGGGGTTTTTCGCCAGCTTCGTTATGCGACGTTGTGCTATATTTTATATCATTCTATATTAATATTTAAATAATTATTTCTTCATCATCATCATTTTCAATATCTTTTTCAAATTCATATATATGTCCATCCTCAAGCAATTTATTATACATTTTTTCAACATCACTTTTATTTTCATCCAACCAATTCCAAAAAACCGAGAGAACATTTTCTTCTTTAAACAGGTCACTAATACTTGTAATCATTAACCAATCATCATCTTCCTTATCCCATATAAGCATTTCTCGTATTAACAATTCTCTAAAACCATCTTCTTTTACCCATTTTATAAATCTTTCTTGCGAAATAGTTTCTTCTGTAGAAAGCTTTTCTATTCCAATCGAAAAACCTGCAAATATTCCATAATTTTCATTTTGTATGATATTCGAAACCATATTAAATACCCCTTCTACAGAACTATCAATAATATATTTTAAGTTATTACTAGTAAATATAAAATGGTCTAATCCAATTTTGAGTGAAATATCTTTATTTATAAAAACATAATTTCCGTAATTACAGTAAAACAATCTAAATATTCCTTTTCCATGTATTTCGTCACCTTCATCAATAATATTTCCTTCCAAAATATCAATTATTAAAGCATAAAGATTTTCATTTTGACGTATATTCGTTAAATAACAATTAAAATTATTATCTGTTATAGCATAAATTATAACCCCTCCTGAGTTTCCCATAGCGCCAGGTTCCGCATATTCTGCATATATAATATTCTCTAATTTTAGTTTATCAATAATTTCTTTTGATAGTTCAATTTCTTTAGGTTCTACCATATTTTTCCTCCGAAATATTTATATCATATATTTCAAATATTGTCAATAAAACCTAGCACAATGGCACATAACTAGTTATTTACGAATTTAATATAACAACCAAATTATAATTAAAAAATTAAATTTTATATTAACCACACCAGTTGTATAAAAAGCGAACAAAAGTGTCATCTAACCTGCAAATAAATAATTAAAAACGTCACTAAGCAATTATTAATTTAAAAATTAATACTCACATTGAAAACTTTATTGTCAAACCTTGCGCTTTTATGATAAAAAATTTCAAATTTTTTCATTTTAGGTCAAGCACACTGCATCTGCAACCTATAAATAAATATAACTTTATTATGAGAGTTAAATCTATCAGACAGTGTTACAAATAATCACAGTCAGTGAGAACTTCCCTAGAGGAGAAAAGAATGGTTGACTTACAAATAGAACAATGGAGTTAAACAATGAATTATCTAACTTTATAAACAAGTACACTTATTATTTGACAGACTTACATTCTTCTCAGAAATCAAGAGGGGTAAAATATTTTGAATTGGTAAAAACATATCAGGCGACTTTCTGTACTTATACAGTTTTTCCTTCTCTATTATAATTTTATAAACAGGTTCTCATTACGAACAGCAGACGGCACACTGCTGACAGACCAGCTCAACATGGTTATCATCGAATTGAGCAAACTTAATAATATATTGAATAAACCGATTGAAAACCTTTCATCATTTGAAATGTGGTCTTTATTTATAAAATTTGCGCCTGATCCAATGCACAAAAATCTAATCAATGATATAATTAAAGTTAAGGAGGAGATAGGTATGGCGAAAGAATTATTACGGGAAATAAGCAAAGACGAACACGAACGCGCAAGGTACAGAAGCCGCAGAATGGCAGAGACTGACAGAATCTCCGATTTACTCACATCAGAAGAAAAAGGCAGAATTGAAGGTAGAGCGGAAGGTAAGAAAGAAGTAATTGCGCTTCTTGAAAAAGGTCTCTCTCTGGAAGAAGTAAAGAAAATTATTAATTCTGAAAACAGTTCAAATATTTAATTAAAAAGTTTACCGCGAATCATATTTAATGGTTCGCGGTAAATAATAAATTTATCATGATAACTGCCCGGCTCTATTCCATGCGGCTTCCACCGCTTTCATTACCGTGCTGCGAAAAGCACCGTCTTCAAGAGCGGCTAATCCTGCGATTGTTGTTCCTCCGGGGGATGTTACCATATCTTTTAATTCACCCGGGTGCTTGCCTGTTTCCTGCAGCATAGCTGATGCCCCTTTAATTGTTTGAGCAGCATATAAATATGCTTTGTCTCTTGGTAAGCCTGTGCGTACAGCTCCGTCTGCGAGCGCTTCAATAAATAAATATACAAAGGCAGGTCCTGATCCTGAAAGAGCGGTAATCGAATCCATGTAATGCTCGTCAATTATATCGATGATGCCGGCACCTGAAAGAATATTTTTTAGTTCTTCTGTTTTTTGCTCAGGCACTTCCTTTGATACTGACATGGCGATCATTCCTTGCTCGACAAGAGCGGGTGTGTTCGGCATAATGCGCACAACAGGAATGTTTTTGCCTATTTTTATTTCGATAGTATTTAAAATTGACGATTGAATTTTTGAGATTGACCAGCCTGCCGCCATTGAAACCAAAACCGCGTTTTGTCTTTTCTTTATAATAGGGGAGATTTCACCTAACACTTGCTGTAACACTTGCGGCTTTACTGCGAGGAATATAAAATCACCGTTTTCTGCGGCTTCTGTGTTTGTTTTTAAAACATTCGCTCCTATAATAGATGCAGCGTTACGCGCTTTTTCGATGTCCGCGTCCGTAATAAAAATATTTTCTGCCTTAATTATTTTTGATGCGGCTTTCATCAGGGCAAAGCCCATATTGCCGCTGCCGATAAAAGATATTTTCATCAATCTACTCCTGCCGCTTTTCTGAAACGCTTTACTGTGGCAGCGGCAATGGGACGGGCTTTTTGCGCTCCCTGTTCTAAAATTTTATCAAGAGCGGGGATGTCTGCCATGATTGCTTCGTAACGCTCTCTCATCGGAGACAGGCATCGGTTTATTACACGGAACAGCTCTTCTTTTGCTTCTCCCCAGCCCATGCCTCCGTTTCTGAAACGGGATGCAAGAGCGTCTTGTTCTTCTTTGTTTGTAAATAATTTATAGAGCTGAAAAATCTGGCTTTCATCGGGATTTTTCGGCTCTTCTACAGACTGAGAATTTGTCACTATGCGCATAACAGTTTTGCGCAAGATTTTTTCCGTTGCAAAAAGAGGGATAACATTCCCGTAACTCTTGCTCATTTTTCTTCCGTCTAAACCCGGCACTACCGCAACATTTTCCTGAACTGCCGCCTGAGGTATTTTTAAAACTTGCTGTTTGTAATTTGCATTTATCGACTGCGCTATATCCTGCGCCATTTCTATGTGCTGCTCCTGATCTTTTCCGACAGGAACTACATCAGAATCAAAAATAATGATGTCTGCCGCCATCAATACAGGATATGTAAATAACCCCATGTTGATTCCGGCATCGGTATCATCGCCTTTAGATTGATTTTCTCCGATTGCCGCTTTGTATGCATGAGCGCGGTTCATCAAACCTTTTGCAGTAAAAGCCATAAGCATGGTTGTAAGCTCAAAAACTTCGGGGATTGAACTTTGCCTGTAAAAAATTACTTTTTCAGGATCCAAACCGGATGCGAGCCAGCCTGCGGCAACCTGTCTGATAGTGGAGTTTAACTCCTTAGGGTCTTTCATTGTATTTAGCGCGTGATAATCCGCAATAAAATAGCGTGCGTCATATTCATTGGCAAGTTCAAGCGCGGGTTTTATCGCGCCGAAATAATTGCCGATGTGCAGATCGCCTGTCGGTTTTATGCCTGTAAGGGAAATTTTCTTCATATAGTTAATTTATTCGTTTTATAAAGGATTGTAAAGGGTGTAATAACAGTTAACAATGCAGTATATAATTTGATGATTTTTCTATATAATAAATTTATGAGATCGATGTTTAAAGTAGCAGATATTATAATTATTTTATTGATAGCAGCCTTCTCATTTTTTTCCGTTTTTAATATTTATATAAAACCAAAATATACAGCGAAGTTTTCAGAACAAGTCTTAATCCGCGCTGACGGCAATGAGTGGACTTTCCCTCTTGATGCGGAAGAAACCATAGAGGTAAAAGGTCCGCTTGGAAATACGGTTATTTATATTCATGAAAAAAAAGCGCAAGTTTTATCTTCACCATGTGACAATCAAACGTGTGTTGCATCAGGTTTGCTTTCACGAAAAGGGCAGTGGGCTGCATGTCTTCCGAATAATGTTTTACTATTGATACTTGCACATCAAAGTATTTTAGGAAATGAAGGAGATATTGATGCTGTCACCTGGTAATAATGATATTCGAAAAAATATCGCGATGTTAGGTGCATTTTGTCTTTTTCTTTCCGCAATCGAATATATGATTCCAAAACCTCTTCCTTTTTTGCGTATAGGGCTTGCTAATTTGCCTGTAATGCTTGCTTTGGATATTTTCCCCTTACCATCTTTTTTGCTTTTAATTTGCATAAAAGTAATAGGGCAGGGATTAATTACAGGAACGCTTTTTTCATATGTGTTTTTATTTTCTCTAACAGGAACTTTTTTATCAGCTTTATTTATGTATTTTCTACGTTTTCTTTTTGGAAAAGAGCGCATAACATTTATCGGGATTGGAACGGCAGGCGCATTTGTTTCTAATTTATCGCAATTAGCGCTGGCTTATTTTTTTATTTTTAAAGAAAATATTATTTATATCGTTCCTGTATTTTTAATTATAGGTTTATTAACAGGTGTTTTATTAGGGGTTTTCTGCGAAGTTTTTTCACGTAAATCATTGTGGTATAAAAATATAACTGAAAGCAAAGCACAAAGGATGGATTATGAGCAGACAGGAAATATATAATAATCTATTCAGCGCAAAAGCGTTATTTATTACAGGAATTTTAATTATACCTGCTCTATTTTTTAACCCCAATACAGAGTTTAGAGTAATTCAATTTTTATTTTTTTTACTTTGCGCATGGTTGTGCGGAAAAAAAATAAATCTTATCTTTACATTTCTTGTTATTATTTTTATAGTTGTTTTTAATCTTATAATTCCATATGGAAGAGTTTTATTTTCCATCGGTATATTTAAAATAACAACAGGCGCTCTTACAGCAGGCATTCACCGCGCGGTAACTTTTTCTTCTCTTATAATGCTGTCAAAAATAACAGTAAGGCAAGATTTAAAAATAAACGGCGCTTTCGGAGAATTGCTAAGCGAATCGTTATGTTATTTTTCTGTAATAATGAATAATAAATACCGCTTTACAGGAAAAAACCTGATTACAGAGATTGATAATATGATGCTGGAATTTAGCAGGGATCAATTAATAGAGAATAAAGAACAATTAATGAGTAAGCAAACTAAGCCTGTAGGGTATGTTATTTTAATTATAGCAGTTATTCTTTCATGGCTGCCGTTATTAATAAATTACTGCGGTATATAAAAAGAAGTGTTTAATAACTTTAGTTTAACTCCCGCTGTTGTACGTATGCTGTTATCATTAAAAACAAATACCGCATCTGTATCAGGAAGCGTTTCAATCAAGGAGAGTCCTTTATCGTAGCCAAGAACAAATACAGCTGTTGAAAGAGCGTCTGCTGTCATTGAGTTGTCTGTGATTATCGTGACAGATACCAATCCGTTTTGAACAGGGAATCCCAGTTTCGGATCAAAAATATGATGAAATGTTTTTCCGTCTTCTTCAAAATAGCGTTCATAAATACCGGAAGTTACTATTGTTCTCTCTTTTGTTTGTATAAAACCTACTGCATCACCGCGATTGGTATACGGATTTTGAATACCGACATTCCATTGGGTCTTATCTATTTTTTCGCCGATTACAAAAATATTTCCGCCTAAATCAATAAGAGCGCGTTTTATTCCCGCTTGTTTTGCGATTTTTACAACCTCATCTGCCGCGTATCCTTTTGCTATAGCACCTAAATCAAGAGCCATGCCTTTTTGATTTAAATAAACAGTGTTTAAAGTTTTATCCAATTCAATGTTACGCCAATTTACTAAAGGCAGTGCTTTTTCAATTTCTTCGCCGGAAGGAACATAAGTAGAGACAGAATCGAAACCCCAAAGAGATACTAAAGGCCCCACTGTCGGATCAAATGCACCATCTGATAATTGCGCAAAATATTTTGCGTTTTCAATTACATAAAAAACATCTTTATGAACATGGACAGCCTCTATTCCTGCAGCGGCGTTAATGCGGCTCACATCGGAAGAAGGAATGTTCACGCTCATAAGGTTTTCTATTTCGTGAATACGTGAAAAAATATCATTATAGATTTTTTCATTTCCTTGATCATAGAGAGTTATAAAACAAGCTGTACCGAGCGCTTCTTTCATCCTGAACGCTTCTTTTTTTTCGCAAGAAAAGAAAAATAAAATATTAGTTAATAGAAAAATACACAGATACAATGAGGGATAAAGTTTAAAGCTTTTCATAATATTAAAAGTATAATTACAAACCGAAACGCTCTGACAGTTCCTTTAAATGGCTGCCGATAAAAACCGCTCCGTATATAGTAAGTATTATTCCGATAGTAATTCCCATTGGAAGCAGGAAAGACATCCCCCATTCGCTTGCAAGATTTTGATAATCAAGACTGAAGAAAGCCGTCACTAAAGAAATCATGATGATGATACCTGTAACAACCCATCTTTTTGTGGATATACCGCCCGGAATTGCATGGGCATTTTCAAGTTCTTCTTCTTCGATCTCAGCTACGATTTTCGCCATGATTGAATCTTCAAAATCAGGAGAAGCCGGGAAAAAATCTTCGCTCATTATTTTTTTTGTTACTTCAAAAAGTTTTGAATGTTGTGCGCAATTTGAGCAGGTTAAGGTATGCCACCATACTTGAATTTGATTTAATAAAGGCATGGAATCATCATCACATTCATAAATCAATTCTTTAATTTTTAAACAATCCATAAATCACCTCTTTATAATAAAAACCATTTTAGGTTTTTAGTTTAATTTTCAACAAAGCTCTCTAACTTTTCTTTTAGCAATATTTTCGCCCTAAAAACATGAGATTTGATCGTATTAACAGGAATTCCTGTTATCGCTTCAATCTCCTGATAAGAGCGATCATAAAAAAAGAACAAGTCGATGCAAATTCTAAAACGTTCAGGCAGTTCCTCTATTGCCGCCCTTACCGCAGTACTTGCAGCATTGCGAAGTACGGTACGTTCAGGAGTATCATTGTTATTCACAAGTTTCTCCGTATCTTCTTCTGCAAGGCTTTGATATTCCTTTTTTCTGTTCACCTCGTTCAATGCAGTGTTATACGCAATTTTATAAAGCCATGTTGAAAACCGGCTTCTCCCTTCAAAACGCGAAAGGCTGCGAAACACTTTTAAAAACACTTCCTGCGTAAAATCAGAAGCATCTTCATGGTTACGGAAAAAACTCATTCCCATTCCGTAAACCGCTTTCTCGTGCCGTCTTACTAAAAGACGGAACAGATCCTTTTGCCCTGCTGCAATTTGACTGACAATTAACCTGTCGTTAAAATCAGCCTCGCCCTTACCTTCTTTTTGAAAAACAATTTCGGTCTTTTCAAGTTTAGGCTCTAAATCCCCCTTAGGGGTTTCATCAATCATTCTTATCGCGGCGTTTTATAATATAAAAAGCCAAAAGACCAATGCCCATTGATAAAGGAATAATCCCGCCTAAAAGACCGTATGATGCTTCCCTGACTACTAAAGATAATAATATCGTTAGCGCGATGCCCACACTGCTTAAAAGCAAACCCGACAATAAACTGAACGACAGTAAATTGAATTCGGGTTTAATATATTGTCCTGCTTTTATAGAAAGGATTTTACGTCTGTGATTCCACAACAGATAGAAAAAAATTACTATCGACCCCATTACAATTCCAACAATAGGTATAATGGCGATAATAACTTGTGCTGCGTTCGATGTTTCCATTTTTATACTCCAGAACTATATATTATGATAAATATTATTATCAGTCTATAATTTTGACCCCAAATATTGATAAAAGTTGCTTTTTTAAAGGTATTTGGAAAGCATAATGACATTTTCCTGCAAATATAATAATCTATAAAAGTGGGAAAATTAATATTTGCTCGTAAAAAAAGAGCAGCCGAAGAAAAATCCGTGCGGGAAGTTCCGCCTCTTGTAAACATAATTTTGCTTTCTATAATCGGTTTGTTCGTTGTTTTAATTGTAATCGGTACTATTTACGGTTTTGCAAGGACAAATAAAAAAGCTCCGCTTTTTACACTGGGAAATCCCGGTAATGAGCAGTTAAGGCAATCTGATGATATACGTGTTTATTCCGGGCTTGGGCGGATGAGGATACCGCTTTCTAATTCATCGGTTTTGATCATTTCCATTGCATTTCCGTACTCTGAGAATGACACAGCTTTTACAGAAGAGCTTGCAGTTAAGATCGATGATTTTAGAGGGATTGTAATTAATTATTTTTCCGCATTGCCTCCGGAAAAATTAATACATATTGATGAAGATGCCGCTAAAAAGGAAGTTCTGCGGCAGTATAATAATAATTTACGTCTTGGAAAGATTTCCGCTTTATATTTTAGTGATTTTCTTGTAATTGACGGAGTAAAGTGAGGGATGTGTAATATATCAGTTTAAAAATGGTTAAAATTAAAGGTTTAAAAGAAAATCGTCCAATTTTACCATAAACTTTTCATTGACTAAATCAAATGTTGATAATATCCTATTAAAAATAGACTAAAATTAAGGGGTTATTATGAAAGTAGCAATTAATGGTTTCGGGCGCATCGGACGCCTCGTTTTTCAAGCTTTGGTAGAGCAGAATCTGCTCGGAAAAGACAAAATTGATGTTGTAGCAGCGGTTGATATAGTCACTGATGCCAAATATTTTGCCTATCAGCTTAAATACGACTCAACTCAGGGTCAGATGAAAGCTGATATTTCAACCAAAAAATCAGCGGGTTCTGCAGAAGATGATATTCTTATTGTGAACGGCCACGAAATTCAATGCGTCATGGCGGAAAGGGAACTTAAAAACCTGCCTTGGGCAAAATTAGGTGTAGAATATGTTATCGAATGTACAGGTCTTTTCTGTGACGATAAAGCTTTCGGGCATCTTGAAGCCGGTGCAAAAAAAGTTATTATTTCTGCTCCTGCAAAGGGCAAAGATAAGAAGATTCCAACATTTGTAATGGGTGTCAATCATGAAAAATACAATCCCGCAGAGGATCATGTTATTTCCAACGCTTCCTGCACCACAAACTGCCTTGCACCTATCGTGCATGTAATTTTAAAAGAAGGTTTCGGGCTTGAAACAGGTCTAATGACCACAATCCACTCTTATACAGCGACTCAAAAAACAGTAGACGGTCCTTCTAAAAAAGACTGGAGGGGAGGCCGTGCTGCGGCTATCAATATTATCCCTTCAACTACAGGCGCTGCAAAAGCTGTAGGAGAGGTTCTCCCTGTTACAAAGGGTAAACTTACCGGCATGAGTTTCCGCGTCCCGACACCGACAGGCTCTGTCGTAGACTTGGTTTTCCGTTCTGAAAAAGACACAACAATCGATGAAATCGATGCGGCAATGAAAAAAGCTTCTGAGACTTATTTAAAAGGTGTATTACTTTATTGCAAAGATGAAATTGTATCCACCGATATCATTCATAATATTCACACATCGATTTTTGACAGCCTTGCAACTCTTCAGAATAACCTTCACAGTAAAGACAATCCGGGCCGCTTCTTCAAGTTGGTCTCATGGTACGACAACGAATGGGGCTATTCAAACAAAATCGTCGATCTGTTGAAATACATCAGCAGCAAGAAGTAGAGATTAAGATTACCCGCCGAGGCGCGAAGGATTTATAAAAAATACTTAGCAAGCTCTTAGTGTCTTGGCGGGAGAGAATAAGTTTTTAGGAGAAAAATCCATGATTAAAACTGTAAAGACAGTAGATTTAAAGGGTAAACGCGTAATTATGCGCGTTGATTTTAACGTTCCCATGAAAGACGGAGTAGTGCAGGATGATACGCGTATTATGGCGGCTCTGCCCACTATCCAATATATTTTAGAGCAGGGGGTTAAGTCCCTCACTTTGATGTCGCACTTAGGCGATCCTTCCAAAGATGCGAAAAAGGCGCAGGAAAAAGCGGAAAAAGACGGAAAAACCTTTGATAAAGACGCATATATCAAAGGAAAGCACCGTATGGCGCCTGTTGCAGCTTATTTACAATCAAAGTTAGGTAAGCCCGTTATTTTTGCAGGGGAAGACAGCTGCTACGGTAAAAAAGCTTTTATCGAAAGCCAGGCAGGCGGCTCTGTCATCATGCTTGAAAATACACGCTTTCATAAGGAAGAAACCGCGACGAATGCTGAAGATTTAGACAAACTTGCAAAAGAGCTTGCCTCTTACGGCGATATTTTTGTAAATGATGCATTCGGCACAGCTCACCGCGATCACGCATCGACTGCCTCCATCGCTAAATTTGTGCCTGTTTCTGTTGCAGGTTTTTTAATGGAAAAAGAATGCGCGTATCTTGAACCGATTGTAACATCCCCCAAAAAACCGCTTGTCGCAATTATCGGCGGGGCGAAAGTTTCTTCAAAGATTGCAGTACTTGAGAGCTTACTTAAAAACTCAAGCGCTCTTGTCATAGGCGGAGGAATGGCTTATACCTTTTTAAAAGCTCAAGGCTATAAAGTAGGGAAGTCACTTGTCGAAGACGATCAAATCGGCACAGCAGAAAAAATTCTCGCCGCTGCAAAAAGCAAAGAAGTGCAGATTGTCCTCCCGCTCGATCATGTTGCAGCTACTTCTTTTGATAATAATTCTTCTCCAGTTCCTGTTGACGGGCTTGATCTTCCGGATAATATGATGGGGCTTGATGTAGGACCGAAAACTCTTGCAAAATACAAAGAAGTTCTCGCAACTGCAAAAACAATTGTGTGGAACGGGCCTGTCGGTGTTTTTGAATTTGACGCTTTTGCAAAAGGCACGGAAGAAGTTGCAAAACTTGTAGCGCAGGCTACAGACAAAGGTGTAATCACAGTGGTTGGCGGCGGCGATTCTGTTGCGGCGGTAAACAAGTTCGGTCTTGCAGAAAAGATGAGCCATGTCTCCACAGGCGGCGGCGCATCACTTGAATTACTGGAAGGCAAAACACTTCCCGGCATAGAAGTTTGCAAAGGATAAGGAAAAAACATGGGTAGAAATTATTATATGGCGGGAAACTGGAAGATGCACATGACCCGTGCAGAGGCTGCGCAGCTCGCTCAGGATTTAGTGAATCAGCTTGGGAACGGTAAGCATAAGTATCTTGTCGCGCCTTCTTTTACGTTACTCGAAACTGTTTCTGCAATTATCGAAGGTTCTAACATACGTCTTGGCGCGCAGAATTGTGCAAGCGAAGAAAACGGCGCTCATACAGGAGAGGTTTCTGTTCTGCAATTAAAAGACTTAGGCGTACAGACAATTATTATAGGGCACAGCGAAAGGCGCCACATTTACAAGGAAGATGATGCGCTCATCAATAAAAAAGTTAAACTTGCTCTTAAGCACGGTTTTGAAGTAATTCTTTGCATAGGCGAGCTTTTAGAAGAGAGAGAAGCTGGTAAGGTGGAAGAAGTTTGCGAAAGGCAAACTGTAAAAGGGCTTGACGGGATAAGCGCGGCAGAGTTAGGGAATGTAGTCATTGCTTATGAGCCTGTTTGGGCAATAGGTACAGGGAAGACCGCCACGCCTCAAGACGCCGAAGCCGTTCACGCTTTTGTCCGTAAAGTGATTTCACGCCTGTACGGAGAGGATGCAGCTTCCAAGATTATTATTCAATACGGCGGCTCTGTAAAGGCAGATAATGCCGCTCAATTGATGGCAAAGGAAAACATAGACGGCGCTTTAGTCGGCGGTGCATCATTAAAAACGGATACATTTATCCCGATAGCGAAGTTTTCTTAAAAGTTTTATGTCGATTTTTTGCTTGTTATGGGTTCCCTTCTTTTACCTGTTCCGCCGTTCATTTTCACATAACGGCGGGTCTGGGGTTTGGGCTCTTATTTTAGGGAGCATTACAGCAATTATTCAATTCTTCCTGGGTTATATTATCAGCCCGGGAGGTTTTGGTTTTTCACGTTTCCTTTTTGGTTTTGTAGACCTTGTAAGCGTCCCAGTTCTTATTCCGTGCCTGATTTATTTAATAATTTTAATTTATCAAAAATTTTCAAAAAGCATAGATTTCGCCAATTTCGCTCTTTTATGGCTTATCCCTGTCGGAGCTCTAAGGGCTATCAGCTGGGGATCAACTAACGATCCGATTTTTTTAATAATGACACCTCTTTTATGGGTAGCCGTTTCGATGGGCATTTCTTTTTTTATCAATTTGATGATTAGCAAATTCCGCTGGTATACCGTAATTGTTTCTATCATTTGCATTCTGATTTTGCCGGCGCTTTCCTGCATTATTTATTGGGCATTTTTTTCTCAGCAGACGATGATGGGTTTTGGTTTACTGATTGCAATTCATATACCTCTTGGGTTATCGCTTCTCTTTGATATTAAAAAATCAGAGGTAACTAAATAACTCTGCTGTATTTGGCAAAAAGTTCCTGTATACTTTGAATACCTAATTTTCGATATAAGTTTTTTTGGTGATGATGAACTGTTTCATAACTTATTTTTAATGTATATGCAATTTCTTTAGGCGGCGTGCCTTTTAGCAGTAAGGTAAAAATTTCCTGTTCTCTTGGTGTTAGATTTAATTTTTCTTTTTTATTTATTTCCTGTGTTTCTACAAGAGGTTTTGAATATTCTTCCATATCGCGCAGGTAAAGACCGTCTGTCCAGTCTGCTTCAAACAGTTTTTTTTGTATGACAGGCATGAATAATAAACATAAACTGACAAGAACCAGAACAACAACAAATGCAAGAAATCTGTTAGGCTCGTCAAAATAATTAAAGTAAAAAGAGAAGATACCGGAAATAATAAAGTATTGAATAAAAAAAACAAAACAATAGATTCTATACATCCGAAGCGACTTGCTTCTTTTAATTGCTCCGGCGCACATATAACAGATAATTATATAACCTAAACTGTCGCCTAAACCGTAAAAGAAAGAACCGGAAGAAATTACAGCTTCTGTATCAAGCAAAAGGATACCTAATCCAAATAAAGTAAAAGCAAGAAACATCAGCCAAATATATAATGCGCTTTTGCCTTTTAATAATTGAATAATAAAAACAAGAGCGATAGATATTATAGTTCCAAGTCCAAATGCAAAACCGGAAACACTGTTTTCTGACCATTCGATATAATTGCTCATGCACATTATCATGTAATGAACAACACCTAAACCAATTACAGAAACAACTCCCGATCCTTTGCCGCTGCTTTCTGTATTTACTATAGTGCCGGTTTTAAGTCCGGCACTATAAAAAAATATAATGATAAGTAAAAAAAATGTTACGGCAGCTCCTGTCCATGAAGTGCCTGTCATATGAAAATCAGGAAGTATATTCCATGAAAGATAATAAAATCCGTAATAGAGCTGAATAACAGCCATACCTGCAAGACGTTCAACATTATTTAAAACAAAACAAAACAGGTAAAAGGCGCAAGCGGTGCAAAACCCATTGCAAAATTTGAAAGCCATATAAAGAGCAAACTGCAAAGAACCCATCGGAGTGAAAAATAAAAAAATCAAAAGGACAGCGGAAATTATTACAGATATTTTAAGCAAGGGGATAATAAGCTTTTTAGATATAAAACTAAGAATAAGCCAGCCTGAGCCAAGCATAAAAAACATCAGTTCGTTAGTTGCAAATCCTGCTATCGCTATGCTATGACCGTAATACCGCAAATTGCTTATGATAACGGAAAACGGAAAAACCAACAGGACAGGCAGCAGATTAAATCTGATATTGCGAAATGATAGCTCATCTCTGGTTTGAAAAAAGTTTTTAATAATTACGCTTATTCTGTTAAACAAAACTTTATACCCCTGTTGTTTTAATTGCATGGACTTTAATGTGAATTTGCCCCATCCGGTTAATTTTAATCTCTCCGTAAATTTCTACATTGTCAGACACACCGACAGATAACCCGCGCCATACCTTAGGTCCGATATCAATAATAATTTCACTGCCAGAAAAATCCCGGAATAAATAACTATGCTTTCCTGTCGTTAAAATATTGATAATATTCCCGTTTAAAACAACCCATGAATCATAGGGGAGACTTCTGGCTTCATTAATCGAGATAGGCGATGTAACAGTAACTGTTTGCCATGCCCTTGTGTTTACCCTTCCTGTTCCCGAAATAGCATGAACTTTAATATGAATTTGCCCGCGGCTTAATTTAACCTCTCCGTAAATCTCAACTCTGTCATTCATATCAACAGACAACCCCCGCCATTCCTTAGGTCCTATATCAACGGCAATATCTCCTGTTGTATCGCGGAATGTATACTGTCTGCCTCCGGGCAGCATATTAATAATATTTCCTGACAGAACCACCCACGTATCATGAGGCATATTTCTTGCTTGGATGACTGTAGCATTCCAGCCGGATGCAGCATATGCTTGCTGCCCGAAAAAACCTTGTTCGCCGACAGCAGGCCCTGTAAAACCTGCTTGGGCAAAAACATTTCCCGCTGAAATTAACATTGTAAAACAAAAGATAAAAAAAACTTTTCTTTCAGCCGGCCAAGAAACGGTAAAACCCTTTGTATACTTTTTCATAAGTACACCTCCTAAAATATATTAGCATATCTGCTTTTATGAAAAATATACGGCTTGAAAAACGGATAAACAACTCACCAAATTAGGTAGGTTTACGGTTTTTAAACAATTTTTACTAACCAAAATAGGGGAGAATAGCGATAAAAGTTAATAAGGACAGGATTTGCTCACTGCGCAGGCTGTGCAATTTCCTTAAGTCTTTTTATTATATCAAGGTGCTGTGTGCATGATTGTTCGCAAAGCCCGCATTCCGTGCATTTTGCAGCTCCAGACCTTTCAAGACTCCAATGCCATTTTAATCTGTTGCCGACAGGGTCATCTGTTTTTTTATCAAGAAGTTTTTGATTGTAGGCATCCATGTAATAGGGAATGGGAATCTCTTCCGGACAGTTATCGCAGTAGGCGCAGCCTGTGCAGATACCTTCCAAAGAGCCTTGAGCTTTTGCAATAATTTGTTCCAGTTCCGCTTTTGTACGGGGCTTGTAACTTTCCATTGCCTGTAAAGAATCGTTTAAGTGTTCGATAGTATCAAAACCCACAAGGGTGGTTGTTATTTCAGGGTGATCCCAAAGGATAGAAAGGGCTGCAGAACTTACGCTTTCGCCTTCGCGGCAGAGAAACTTAAATTTGTCAGGATGCTGAGGGATAACGCCGCCGCCAAGAGGGTTCATAATAACAGCGCCGAGTTTTTTTTCTTTTATTGCGTTAAACGCTTCCTGCCTTGTTTGAAAATTATAAGCGGAATAGCCGAACAGCACTCCTTCAAAAACATCTTCCATTAAAAGTTCTTTAATTTCATTTTTAATTAAATGACTTGATATACAAATATGGCGTATAACACCCTCTTCTTTTAATTTTCTGAAAGTATCAACCACCCCGTCTTTTTTTCTTTTTTCCCAATTATCCAAACTTAAAATGCACCAGATGTGATAAAAGTCGATAGTATCAATATTAAGCCTTTTTAGCTGATTTTCTATTTCGCGCCGTATACCGCTTTCCGTTGATTCAAAAGTCTTAGAAGAGCAAAAATAGGGAAGACCTCTTTTCCGCATTTCTGCAAATGCCTTGCCGAAAACGGTTTCACTCCTTGTCTCGAAGTAACCGGGCGCAGTATCAAAATAATTGATCCCGCCCTCTGCTGCTGCGACCATCAAGCGGACGCACTCATCATGATCGTCTATATTTTTAAAACGCATCCCACCGAAACCTAAAAGGGATACTTTTTCTTCGGTTTGACCGTAATCTCTGTATAGCATATTGTTTACTCCTTGAGGTATTTTAATATATAATTGATAATTTTTCTACCAATGAATTGCCGCTTACTAATAGCATTTTTACATCAATCCGCGTATAATCTAGGTCATGCCGATAAAAATACCTAAAGAATTGCCCGCATATAATGCTCTTTCCAGAGAGAGGGTTTTTGTTATAACAGAAGATCGTGCAGAATCGCAGGATATCAGACCTTTGCGGGTTGGTATCATTAATTTAATGCCTACCACTATCGACACAGAAATCCAGCTTTTGCGGCTTTTAGGAAACAGCCCCCTTCAAATTGATATCACTTTTTTAAATATGAGCAGTCATACATCAAAAAACGCCCCTCCCGGACACCTTGAGAAGTTTTATATCAGTGCAGAGGAAATTATCGCCATGAAAATGAGGTTTGACGGGCTTATTCTAACAGGAGCGCCGGTTGAAACCCTTCCTTTTGAGGAAGTTGATTATTGGGATGAACTTGTAAAATTCATAGATTATTCTGCAAACAATGTTTTTTCCTGTTTGCACATCTGCTGGGGCGCTCAAGCCGGGCTTTACCGCCGTTACGGTATCCCGAAGCATCCGCTGGGTAAAAAACTTTTCGGGGTTTTCCCTCATACGGTAAACGACTTTTCTGCAGGCGGAGTTTCCAAAGGACAGGCTGATGTTAATGCAGCGGCTCTTTTTCGCGGTTTTGACGATGAATTTCTCGCCCCTCAGTCAAGGCATACAGAAAGCGACAGGGACGCAATAGCCGCAAACCCACTGCTTACTATACAATCTGAAACCCCTGAGGCAGGGGTTTTTATCACCACAGCCCGCGGAGCAAGGGAAATCTATGTTTCCGGGCATCTTGAATACGATAAATTCACCTTAGACCGCGAATATCGCCGTGATATTGCCAAAGGTTTGCCAATAGAAATCCCAAAAAACTATTATCAGGACAATAATCCTTCAAAAACGCCGATAGTCCGCTGGAGGGCTCATGGGAATCTGTTTTTTGATAACTGGCTGAACTATGTATATCAGGAAACCCCTTATAATTTAGATGATTTAAAATAAAACCTGTAAAGACTTTTTTCTCAAATAACCTTTACATATTATTAAAATTACTATAGAATTCACTAGATAAAAATTATTGCAGTTTAATATCAAACTGTTCTATACTCGTTTAATTTTGCTGTTATGTGACAGTGAATGTGTGTGGGAAGCTTCTCCTCTGCGGGGTTTCCTATAAGTACAACTAAAGCAGCATCCTGCTAGTTTATCTGAGGAATAGGGGTATTTTTATGAAGACAATTTTTGTTGTTGATGACAGTGATACTAACCTTTCAATGGCAGAAGCGGTACTGGAAGACTATTACCGTGTAATGACTATGCCTTCTGCCGCAAAAATGTTCACCCTTCTTGATAAAATTACCCCTGATTTAATCTTGCTGGATATAGAAATGCCGGAAATGGACGGGTTTGAAACGCTGGAAAAGCTTAAAAAAGAAAGTGCTTTGCAGGATATACCTGTTATGTTTCTTACAGGAAGGAATGATGCGGTTGTAGAGGCAAGAGGTCTTGAAATAGGCGCTGTCGATTTTATTACAAAACCGTTTTCCGCTCCTGTATTGTTAAACCGTATAAAAACCCATCTTGATATCGATGAAATAATCCGCGAACGTACATCCCAATTACACAGACTTCAAAACAGTATTATTTCTGTTCTTGCAGATATGGTTGAAAACCGTGACAAAGGGACAGGCGGGCATATTGAACGCACTTCCAAATATATAAAAATTTTAATCGACGAAATGAAAAAGCGGGATATGTATTCAAAAGAAATTCAAGATTGGGATGTTGAGAAGATGATCTCGTCTGCACGTATGCACGATCTTGGAAAAATTTCCATCACAGATACTATCGTGAATAAACCCGGAAAGCTCACAGATGATGAATACGAAATTATGAAGAGCCATGCAATGGAAGGCGAGCGCATAATAGACGAAATAATTTCCAGAACAGGAGAAGGCGAGTTTTTGCGTAACGCGAAACTTTTTGCAGGTACTCATCATGAAAGGTGGGACGGCAAAGGATATCCCAGAGGTCTTAAAGGGAACGCTATCCCTCTGCACGGAAGAATCATGGCGATAGTCGATGTTTATGATGCGCTTGTTTCAGATCGTCCTTATAAAAAAGCGTTTACAGATGATGAGGCGATAGACATCATCGTACATAACAAAGGTACGCATTTTGATCCTATTATAGTTGATCTTTTTAATGAAATTAAAGACATAATAAAAGCGGCAAAGGCAGGCTTATAATGAAAGCTGCCATTAAGAAATTGTGGTCTAATATATCTCATGCACAATTAATAGTTGTAATACTTGCTTTTGCATTGATGGTTTTTTTTAGCTACTACTTTATGAGCCGTATTGAACACAGGCATTTGTTAAATAATGTAAATCAAGCAATTTTAACTACTCAAAATCATATTTATGTCGATCTTAAAGAACCTGAAACAGTGCTTGGCGTAGTTTCTGAAAATATCCGTTCAATGATCTTGGACGGTGTAGATGATAAAATTGTTGAAGATTATATTTTCAGTACTACCGATTATTTATCAGGAGAAACAAGAAAATTAGCTTATACCACCCTTGTTTACGGTTTGTTTGATGTATTTGACGGTAAGTTAATGATAGGCAAAGATATAGAAATACCCAAAGATATTATTCTTAATGAAAGACCGTGGTATATAGCGGCGATGGAAGCAGACGGAAATGTTGGTGTAACAGAGCCTTATAAAAATTTATTTCAAGGGGAAACATTAATTACATTTTCGCGTAAGCTTACAGATAATGAAGGTAAAAGGTTAGGGATAATTTGTCTTGATGTTTATCTTGACAGAATAAAAGAATATGCTATTAAAGCCTCCGTTACAGAAGACAGTTACGGGATATTACTTGATAAAAGTTTTAATGTTATCGCGCACCCGCATCCTGCATTCTTAGGCAGAAATCTGAGCTTGATGAATGACGGCGATGCAATAAAGGAATTATTAAGGCAGGGTTATGAAATTAATGAAAGACCTGCAACAGATTATAACGGCAATAATTCTGTATTATTTGTAAGAAAGTTATACAACGGCTGGTATTTAGCTATAATTGCTTATGCGCAAAAATATTATCAGAGTATAAGAGATATTGCGTTTGTATTAATTGTAATAGGTATTTTGCTTGCTGTAAGTGTATGCGCAATTTTATTAATTAATATCGCTTCCAAGAAAAGAGCGGAAGAGCGGATAAAAGTTATGTTAGACGCAACACCGTTATGCGCTACTTTCTGGGATAAAAATAATACGCTTATAGATTGTAATTTGGAAGCTATTAAATTATTCGAGTTATCTTCTAAAAAAGAATACAAGGAAAAATTTTACGAATTATCGCCTGAATATCAGCCTGACGGGAAGCTTTCCAATGAAAAAAGCAAAGAATATCTTATGAAAGCGTTTGCAGACGGATATTGCAGGTTTGAATGGATGCATCGTAAATTAAACGGCGAAATAGTACCCTGCGAAATTACGCTTGTCAGGGTAAAGTTAAGAAATGAATATATGATTTGCGGTTATGTCCGTGATTTACGCGAGATAAAAGCTGTTACGGCAAAAATACGCGAGGCTGATGAATGTACGCAAGTTTTATTTAATGCAACCCCTCTTAGCTGTTTTATGTTTGATAAACATGCGAAAATTCTTGAGGCAAATCAAGAAATTGAAAGATTATTCGGATTAACAAATAAAAAAGATTTTATCGAAAACAGCAGTGATTTTTTCCCTGAATATCAGCCTTCAGGCGAAGCATCCGCCGATTCCCTTACCCGTTATATCGATGATGCTTTTGAAGAAGGTTCATGCAGATTTGAATGGATGCATCAAAAACGAGACGGCGAACAGATACCCACAGAAGTTACCTTTGTCCGCGTTAAATTAAGGGGCGAATATGCCATCGCAGGCTATATCAGGGATTTAAGAGAATTAAAAACGATGATTGCAGAAATGCGGAGGGCAGAAGTTGCAGAAGAGAGCAATAAAGCAAAGAGCGACTTCCTTGCAAAAATGAGCCATGAAATTCGCACACCGATGAATGCGATCATGGGTATAACCGAAATCCAGCTTCAAGATCATACACTGCCGCTTGCAACAAAAGAAGCGCTTGAAAGAATTTATAATTCAGGCGATTTATTGCTTGGAATTATAAATGACATTCTTGACTTGTCAAAAATAGAAGCGGGAAAACTTGAACTTGCATCGGTTCAATATGATATATCAAGTTTAATTTACGATACAGTTAAATTAAACATTATGCGCTATGAAAGCAAACCGATTGATTTCAGGCTTAATGTAAATGAAAACATACCTACCAATCTTGTAGGAGACGAACTTCGCATTAAACAAATTCTAAATAACTTGCTTTCAAATGCATTTAAATATACTCAGGAAGGACAGGTTGAGTTTTCGCTCTTTGTAGAAAAAGACAACAATTCAAGCTGTGTGCTTGTATTCCGCGTAAGCGATACAGGGCAGGGGATGACCTCAGAGCAAGTGCGTAAGTTAGGTGATAAATTCAGCCGCTTTAACATGGAAGCAAACCGCAAAACAGAAGGTACAGGGCTCGGTATGAACATTACGCGCAATTTAATTCAGCTTATGAACGGTGAAATGAGTGTAGAAAGCACACCCGGTCTTGGTTCTGTTTTTACAGTTAGAGTGCCTCAGGTTTGTGTTAATTCAGAAAAAATAGGAATTAAACACGCAGAAAACCTAATGAAACTCAATTTAAAAAACACAACAAAAATGAGAAACGCGCAAATTACACAGGACTATATGCCTTACGGCAGGGTTTTAGTAATTGATGATGTAGAAACTAATCTTTATGTAGCGCGCGGTTTAATTGCACCTTACGGTATAACAATCGATACAGGATTAAGCGGTTTTGAAGCGATAGATAAAATCAGAAAAGGTTCTTCTTACGATATTATATTTATGGATCACATGATGCCGCGAATGGACGGAATTGAGGCTGTAAAAATAATCCGCGCTCAAGGTTACAAAAAACCGATTGTCGCTTTAACTGCAAATGCACTTGCGGGGCAGGCGGAAATATTTTTAAATAACGGTTTTGATGATTTTATTTCCAAACCGATAGATATACGCCAGCTCAATAATGTTTTAAATAGGCTAATCCGCGACAAACAAACACCGGAAGCGCTGGAAGAAGCCCGTAAACAAAAAAATATGCTCTATGCCGCAGGAGGTCACAATCTTGCAATCGATCCGCAGTTAGCGGAATTTTTTATCCGCGATGCAAAAAAAGCTGTAACTGTGTTAGGAGCTATAAGCGAAAACAAGTGCCGCAGGTTAGACGACATTCCTACATTTTTAATTAATGTTCATGCAATGAAAAGCGCGCTTGCAAATGTAGGGGAAAGCGATCTTGCAATGGAAGCGTCTAAACTTGAACAGGCGGGAAGAGATAGAAATGTTAATTTAATACTGTCCTCTCTTCCTGAATTTCTTGAAACCTTAGCTAAGGTAATTGATAAGTTAACTCCTCAAGATGAAGATTTAAACGATGATGAGAGCGAGCCTATCACAGGAGACAATGCGTATCTTAAAGAAAAATTACAGGCAATAATAGATGCGTGCTCATCTTTTGATAAAAAAGCGGCAAAAGAAGCGCTTGCAGACCTTAAGCAAAAAACATGGTCACGCCCTGTAAGGGATCAGTTAAGCGAAATCGCAGAACATTTACTGCACAGCGAATTTGAAGAAACGGAAACGATAGCAAAAGAATTATCAAAAATTCAAATGTAAAAAATGAATAAAATAAAAAAAATAATAATAATTGCAGCAATCTTTGTTTTAACAGCAGCTCTTATCCCTTATCTGATATTTAAATCACGCTCTGTAGTTTTAATCGTTTCAGAAGAAAATTTTATTACCTATTACGGCGAAGACCGGATGAAAACAGAATTAAAAGATATTTCTTTAAAATTATTCCGCCCTGTAAAAACAGTCACTGTAGCAAATGATGCGGGAAACGATCTTGCAGCATTAGCCGTAACAGAAATTTCTGCCAACCCGTACTGTGTTCTGTTTCCGCTGCGGTTTGCAAGAGCGGCGAAATATTACATTGAACAAAATCCGGATATCCCTGTTGTAATACTGGAAGGGCGTTTCCCGGAAAATTCAACACCGTCTTCTTACGGTATAGGAAGCGGCGAATCGGATTACTTTATTTATAAAACCGACATTGAAAGTGATTTTTACAGAGCGGCAGGAGCTGCCCTTGTCTTAGACAACGGGCAAAACGGGAGAATCGCTGTTTTTTTAGAGCCTAACATACTGACACAGGCAAGAACCGCCTTTTTGCAGGGTTTAAACGACTTTGAAAAGATAAATAACTCAGAAACTGTTCCGGAAACCTTGTTTTATACCAATTTTTCCCATTATTCTGAAAGAACAGACCTTACTTGTGTTATTTTAGCAGGGATCGGCTATGAATTTCTGGAAAAAAAGTCAAAAATACCATTAATTATCTTTACATGGCTTAATCCTTTGTACACACCGGACAGTACAGCCGTAATAATTGATGATTCGCCTTATGCGCAAGTCTTAAATGCAGTCAATTTGGTCGTTGCAGGTGAAAAAAAGGGGAAAATCCCATCAAAATTTCAAATAAAAAATATGCAGGATTTTGATAAAGGGACATTGCGTAAATTGACAAAAACATGGTAAAATGGTCTAGTCGCTAAGGTTTTAATGGTAAAACAAGCTAAAATGAAGCATTTTTGATTTGACAAAGATAATGCAAACAAATATAATATTAAGCATGATGAAAAAATGTGCCTTTTACCGATACTCGTTAAAGGCACGAGGGAAACTTCGTTGTAAGTCAAGTTTTATCAAGGCTTTATTTTAAAGGAGTAAGGGATGAAACAGATAAGTTTCAAAATTATTTGCCTTATTGTTTTGGCATGCATAACGGTTTTTTCAGGTTATGGTCAGTATAGGGCTGTCAGCTTGGAAACAAGGATGTTGGAAACATTTAACGGAGATGATGATGCTCCGTATGTTTGGAAGACACAAGCAAGCAGGTTTATTGCAGCTATCAGAGATGATAAAGGTGAAATAGTACAGGATAACAACGGTAATACAGTAAGGTATCCGGTTACATCATACATAAATGCTTGGCCCAGCACTGTTTTCGGCGGGCAACCGACTAATACAATCAGAAGTCTCGGATTACACGGCGCTTTTGATCGCAGAGGTTATAACTGGATCGATTTATATCCGACATTAGCAGACGATGCAGACGGCAATCCTTATGAGATACCCATTCCCGGTACAATTAAAAATCTCGATTTATGGGTCTGGGGTGCAAATCTTAGGTATTACATCGAAGTTTATGTAAGGGACTACAGAGGAGTTATCCATTCTCTAAAACTCGGCGACATTTCATATCCCGGCTGGAGAAACCTTAATGTAAATATTCCCACAAATATCCCGCAGGCAAGAAGGACATTGCCTTCATATGCAGGATTAACATTTGTTAAGTTCCGTATCTGGACTTTACCTGTAGAAAGAGTTGATAATTTCTATATTTACTTTAAACAGCTTAAAGTTCTGACAGATATGTTTGAACCTTTATATGACGGCAGCGATTTAGCCGATCCTGCAAGGGTTGATAACCTCTGGTCAAGCAACAATTAAGGAGAAGAAAATGAAAAAGTTTTTAATATTTACTTTAATCTTTTTAATCGGCGGTTTTCTTTTTGCTCAGCAGGAGGTCGGTACACCTGATCCTAACAGTCTCGGTATTGAATCTGCACAGCAGCTAATAAAAGAAGTTTCTGTAGATAAATTTGAACATGACGGTTTTTGGAGATCTGCAATGTCCAAAGATGAAGGTTATACTACATCAAGGTTATTCGCAGGCGCACCTGCAGGCAAACAGGCAATTCCTGAAGAAGAAGGATTAGAAATTGCTGACAATTTTGTTTTAGGTACAAGGGTTGATTTCCTTCGCAGGGGATATAACAGTTTTACCATTCTCCCCATGCGCCCCATTCCGATAGAAGGAATTACAAAAACCATTACGCTTTGGGTAGCAGGCCGTAATTTTAACCATGAACTCATTATTTTAATTCAGGATTTCTTCGGCAGACACTATGAGTTCAGTATGGGAAAACTTAATTTTACAGGTTGGCAAAGATTATATGCTACAATCCCGCCCGCTCCGGAAGACGGAATTAGCGGTGTTATTCAAAGAAATTATCATTACCATAACAACTTTGGCATTAAGGTAACAGGGTTTAGAATTGATTGCGATCCGTTGGAATCACGCGGAAGTTATTATATTTATTTTGATGATCTCAGAGCAAATACAGACCTCTTCACCGAACATCATCGTGATGAAGATGATATGGTTGATGGCTGGTAAGAATGAAATCTGACCGTAATATGCGGTCAGATTTTTTTTGACCATATATTCTTATGACATTAACCGGGAAAGGCACCGCTATAGGGGCGGCAATCGGAAAAATCCATATCTTCAATGAAAAGTATAGAATCCCTGAAGAAACATTAATTTCTGAAGAAGAAGTACAATCACATCTTGATAAGTATAGTTTAATAAAAAAAGAAGCTCTGTCCGAACTTGAACAAATTAAAAATTCGATGGTAAGAATCGATCCTGACAAAGCCGCTATTTTTGAAGCGCATCAGGAGATAGTAGAGGATTTAATTATCAATGAAGATATACCGGTAAAAATCAAAGATGAACATTGGGCAGGAGATTGGGCTATTTACCAAGTTTATGAAGCTATCATACTTGTTTTACGTCAAACCGATGATCCCCTGCTTTATGAGAGGGCGGTTGATTTTGATGATGTAAGGGCTCTTTTACTTGGTTTATGGTACGGGAAAAAAAACGAAGGGCTTTCATCATTAAAAGAGCCTGTTATTATTGCAGCTTATGAATTGAAACCCCGTGATACTGCAAGTTTAGATAAAAATAAAGTATTGGCTATACTGACTGAAACAGGCGGTTTAACAAGTCACACGGCTATTATTTCTAAAAGTTACGGGATACCCGCTGTTTTAGGGATAGAAGGGTTGTTAAGTATTGTAAAACAAGGCCAGCTTGCAGCAGTAAATACAGGGGACGGAACTGTCATTCTTTCCCCTTCTGATTATATAAGAAATGAATTTATCAAAAAAACAAATGATTTCCGTCTTGATATGGAAGCCTCTGAATCTTTCCGTTACAAAGAATGTTTTACTTCTTGCGGTCAAAGAATCGATATAGGTGTAAATATAGCGCAGATGGAGTTTTCCGACTCTCAAACTGAAGGAGACCTTGTAAAGACAGCAGACGGGGTGGGTTTATTCAGAACTGAATTTTTATTTTTAGGGCGCAATTCATTGCCGCAGGAAGAAGAACAATTTGATGTCTACCGTAAAGTTTTAGAATCTTTTAATAAAAAGCCAGTGATCTTGCGCACATTGGATATAGGTGCAGATAAACAGCTTCCGTGCATGGAAATAAAACGCGAAGAGAATCCCTTTTTAGGAAACAGGGGAATAAGGTTTTGTTTTAAAACACTTGAAATTTTTAAAACCCAATTAAGAGCTGCTTTACGCGCCGGTGTGTACGGTAACCTTTGGCTGATGTTCCCCATGATCGGCTCAATTGATGATATACACAAGGTAAAGGAACTAATCAAAGATGTTAAGTTCGATCTTGAAAATGAAGGTATACCCATAGGAGAAGTTAAAATCGGCATTATGATAGAGGTTCCTTCCATCGCGTTAATTGCAAACCTAGCTGTAAAAGAAGTAGATTTTGCCAGTATAGGCTCAAACGATCTGTGCCAATACCTATGCGCCGCCGACAGAATGAACGCCGATGTAGACAGTTATTATCAAAGTTATCACCCTGCTATGTGGAAACTTCTAAAAGAAGTTGTCATGGCTTTTAACAATGCGGGAAAGCCAATCTCAATCTGCGGCGAACTTGCAAGCGATATTTATGCAGTACCCGCTCTTTTAGGTTTGGGTTTAAGAAAACTCAGCATGGGAGCTGCCGTTATAGCCCCTGTAAAACGCAAAATAGCGTCAATCACAATTGAAAAAGCAAAACAAACAGCGGATAAAATCCTATCTCTTAATAGTGCAGAAGATATTGAAGAGTATTTAAAGTCTATATAAAAATCAATTTTTACCTTGTATATATCCACGCATTGGATTTTTTCCCGACTCTTTTAATCACTTTCATTTTGGTCAGTACATAAAGCACTCTAGAGGCTTTCCATCGCTTTATTCCCGTTTCTTTTGCCAATAACGAAACAGTAAACTCTTGACCTTTCTTAAAAGGGATAAAACACAGAAAATCTTTGCTTTTTGTAAAAAGAATGCTTTGATGGAAAGCAGACATCTCTTTGTCTGTGATGCTAACCCCTTTACGCCGCCATGAGCCTTTGCCGTCTTTTATACGCTTTTCTGTAATCTCAAGCAGGATTAGTTCTATTACTACACCTTTTGTCAGCGGCAGTTCTGGAGCGTGAAGGAGGGCGTCGAATATATCCCAGCTCGATCCTTTTAGCGGGCTTTTGCGCCTGTAAAGAAATGCGCCGTCTTTTGAATATACTTCAATCATTTTTGTAACAGCAATCGGGTGAATTATCCGCACTTTTCCTTTTTTTGTATATTCCTTGATCTTTTTTTTAAGAGGGGCAAAACTCCCTGTTTGCACTTCGATAAAATCACCGTCTTCGTTTATACCGTCTGCGACAAAGTCTCCAACCTCAGCTTCGGTTCTTCCGCCGGGTCCCGCATATTGATACTTTAAGGTACGATGCAGAGAGCTTTCGTTTTTTGTTCCGATAGTTTTTGCCGTATTTCCCTCCCAGAAACAAAGAAAAACGCAAAAAATCAACTAAATCCGTGATATTTTGCAAATAATGTGAATCCCTTTGATAATTCCTTTACCGGGCGTATTCCAGCAATTCATCTGCCCCTAATAATTCCAATAAATGATAAGTTTGGGTTAAACCAAGTTTTTCATTAGTTTTAATTCCGTTTATTTTAAATACTATCATTTTATTAGTCGGCAGAGGCAGGGTAAGCACATTGCCGTTCATATCTACCAATGCGTTGAAAGGAAGGCGGCCCTCTACTTCCTGAACGTCGCCTTCGGGGAAAACTATGAAATATTCACATAATTGCATGAATAATAATAACCTACAACTTGAAATGGCGCAATCAGCTTTTTACTACATGGATGTATAGGATTACAATAAAATATTTTACTTTTTTTTTACTTTTTTTTTTCATATCTACTTGAATAATATTTTCATTATTGTATATTATAAAAAAAACAAGAACTTGTGGGAAAAAGTGGGAAAAAGTGGGAGGGGGTGGATTATGATGACCGGTGAATTCAAAATAACTCTAGATGAAAAATTCCGCCTCATGCTGCCCGTACAATTCAGAAAAGAACTAAATGAACCTTCAATTTATCTGATGAAAGGGCGAAATAAATGCTTATGGATTTTTAGCATTGCAAAATGGGAAGAAAAATTCGGAAATGCAATCGCGGAAAATACAGACCTTTTTTCTGCAATGGATCTTCGCAACATACGAAAATATATCGGTTCATCCCAGCTTGTTGAGTTTGACAAAGCCGGAAGAATTTTAATTCCTGAAACACTTCGCAGCTATGCAGATATAACAAGAGATTGTGTGGTTTCCGGTTTAAGTGAATTCTGTGAGATTTGGGATTCAAAACTTCATGATGAATACATTGATGAAGATGATGAAGATAACAAGAAAGAATTTGATGCTGCATCTGAAGAGATAAGTCAGATTATCAAGCGCAAGAAGGGAATTATATGACAATGGAATATGTACACAACCCGGTTATGCTTAACGAAATTCTCCAATTCTTCCCCATTGAAAACACAAAACTTCAAACAGGCTCTTTACTGTGTATTGATGCAAACACAGGAGAGGCGGGGCACAGCGAGGCTCTTTTAAAAACATTCCCTAATATAAAAATGGTATGCATCGAAGTAGATAATAATATTTTTTCTATTGCAAAAAAACGCCTTGAGCTTTTCGGTGATCGTGTGCATTTTTATAACGGCTGGTCGCATGACTTTTTTGCAGATTATCCGTCAGAATTAAAACGCCCTAATTATATAATTTTTGATTGCGGTATAAGTACATGGCACTATAAAAACAGTGCTAAGGGTTTTAGTTTTGATAAAGATGAATTTTTAGATATGCGTTTAGATGAAAACAGCAATTTAACTGCCGCAGATTTAATTGCACGTCTTCCTGAAAAAGAATTGGCAGACCTTATTTATAACAATTCAGGGGAAAAATATTCAAGACGTATTGCTTCCCTTATTGTTCAAGAAAGACAAAAAGCTTCAATTACAACAACTTTTGCATTATGTGATTTAATAAAAAAAGCGGTGCCTGATTTTTACAGGTATGGACATATCCATCCTGCAACAAAGACATTTCAAGCACTTAGAATAGCTATTAACGGAGAGTTATCAAAGCTCCATGCACTCCTTGAGTCAGCGCTTAGAACAGTCGAGTCAAAGGGGAGACTCGCTGTGATCTCGTTCCACTCAGATGAGGACCGTATAGTTAAGCATTTTATCAGATCAATGAATAAAAACTGTATTTGTCCGCAAAAAGCGCCGATATGTAACTGTGGATTCCGCTCGATTAATGTGCTTACAAAGAAGGGAATTACCCCTTCCAAAGAGGAAATTGAGCGGAATCCGCCTTCCCGCAGTGCCAGATTGCGTGTTATAGAAAAAATTTTAGAAGAGGATGTGTATGAATAAAAAATATTTACTAATCTATTTTTTGTGTTTAACAATTCCTCTTTTTCTGGGACTTTTAGTTTGGCAGTCAAACAGATATCTTGATTTGAATAACGATATCATACGTCTTGAACAAACACAAAAAGAATGGATTGAAAGCAATAAAAAACTTGTTGCAAGTATTGCAGAAAATTCATCGGCAGAAAGAATTGATAACATCGCTAAAAACGAGCTCTTGCTGCAAAAAGCAGCTCCTGAATATTTTCTTCAGGTAAAAATTGTGGGAGGAATGGGGCATGAATACTGAATACAAACAGAGTTTACAAACTTCGTTTGCACAGCTGATGAGCTTAGATGAATTATCCAATTTGCTGGGAGGACGTCTAATCTCTTTTTCATCTGACAATGGTTTTTCTTCTGTATCAATTGATTCACGCTCTGCCTGTGCCAATTCTGTTTTTTATGCGCTAAACGGAACAATGTGTGACGGTCATAAATTTGTAAATGCAGCCTTTAGCGCCGGAGCCTCATGTGCAGTAGTTGAATCATCTAAAATTAATACTTTTAATATTGTAAATATCGCTCAAAACATGGGTAAAAATTTAATTGTAGTGGAAGATACTCTTGCAAGTTTACAGGACTCAGCAAGGGTATATCTTGAAAAATTTGATAAACTTAAAAAAGTTGGAATCACAGGTTCTGCAGGCAAGACAATGACTAAAGAGATTACAGCTGCAATTATCTCCTGCGAAAAAAATACTGTAATGAATAAAGGAAACCTTAACTCAGAAACAGGTTTGCCTCTTTCTGTTTTTGAAGTAAGAGACCATCATGAAGTAGGTGTTTTTGAACTTGGTATGAATAAGACAGGTGAGATTTTAAAAAGCGCAAATGTTTTAAAACCAAATATCGCTTTAATCACAAACATAGGTTCTGCCCATATCGAATTTTTCGGCAGTAAAGATAAAATACTTGATGAAAAGATAAGTATTTTTAATTATTTGAAAAAAGATGATATCGCTCTTATTCCTTCTAAAGATGAGTATGCAAAAAAAATGGCTAAAGCAGCATGTACTTCAGGCAATATTAAATTTTACAGCACTGAAACAATTGAAGAATTTGAAGGAACACGCAGTCTGGGTCTTAATGGAACACAGATATATTTTGCAGGAGAAAAAATAAATTTTTCTCTTCCGGGAAAACATAGTTTAGACGATGCGATTGCGGCAATTGCAATTGCTAAAGAAATTCCTGTCAGCATAAGCGCAATTAAACAGGGGCTTGAATCTGTTAAACCTCTTTTTGGCAGGCTGCAAGTTTTAAAAGGGCGCACAACAGTAATTTGCGATTGTTATAATGCAAACCCGGAATCAACTGCAAAAGCAATTGAATTCTGCGATTCTGCCGAATGGAAAGGCAGAAAAATATATGTAATTGCCGATATGCTGGAATTAGGTGAATTTGCGCATAACGCACATTCAGAACTGGGTTCTTTATTGGATGCATCAAAAGCAGATAAGATTTTCCTGTTCGGCAAAGAAATAAAAGCTGCTGTAAATATTTTAAAAAACAAACCTTACTTTTATTCAGAAAATTTTGATGAAGTATCTGCTTCTTTAAATAGTTATGTGCAAAAAGATGATATTGTGCTTTTAAAAGGCTCACGCGGCTGCGCTTTAGAAAGACTTACAGATATGTTATTGGGGGCAGTCAATGTTCAATGAGTTTTTTGAATATTTGTACGGATTTTTCTCTCCTTTCCGTGTGTTTGCATATCTTACTTTCAGAAGCGCTTTCGCAGCCCTTACAACTCTTTTAATTTGTTTTCTCTTCGGCGGGAAAATCATCGAGTTTTTACGTACTTTAAAAATCGGACAAAGTGTCCGCGAAGAAGGACCTAAAACCCATTTAATTAAAACAGGTACTCCTACAATGGGAGGAATATTTATAATACTTTCTGTTGTAATTGCCATGTTGTTTTGGGGTGATTTACAAAATAAATCAATATGGATTACGATGGCTGCTTTTATTTCATTCGGTGCAATCGGTTTTTTTGACGACTTTTTAAAAGTCAGAAAACATAATTCTGAAGGGCTTCCTGCGTGGGCAAAACTTATCGGTCAGTTTGCTGTTGCAATTACAATTGTTTTGGTTATTTACTTTACAGGAGGAAAAGAAACAACAATGCTTTACATTCCTTTCTTTAAAGAACCTGTTTTAGATATGGGTTTTTGGTGGATACCTTTTGCAGTATTGCTTGTTGTAGGTGAATCAAATGCAGTTAATTTTTCTGATGGTTTAGACGGTTTATTAGCCGGTTTACTGATAATTGTTTTTCTAACTCTTGCAGTCTTAACTTATATCACAGGACGTATCGATTATTCTTCGTACTTAGGCATAGTATATATTCCTGAAGCCGGAGAGTTGACTGTATTTTGTCTTGCTGCAGCAGGAGCATGTGTCGGTTTTCTTTGGTTTAACGCCCATCCTGCAGATGTTTTTATGGGAGATGTCGGAAGTTTATCTTTAGGAGGAGTAATTGCTGTTATATCGTTAATCACAAAAAAAGAAATACTTTTATTTGTTATCGGCGGTGTTTTTGTTTTAGAGATAGCATCTGTAATCATACAAGTTCTATCTTTTAAAATAAGAAAGAAAAGAATTTTTAAAATGGCGCCCTTACACCATCATTACGAATTAATGGGTTGGGCAGAAACGAAAACCGTAATTAGGTTTTGGATTCTCGGCGGGTTATTTGCAATTATAGCCCTTTCAACATTGAAAATCCAGTAGAGGGAAAGTGATGTTTCAATTTGATGCAGAAAAAGCTTATAGACAAGGCTTTCAAGGAATAAAGAATATTCATCTCATTTATTTCTGTGTTTTCCTTTTCTTAGGTTTAGGTATAATAACGCTTTATTCTGCATCATATTCTTTTGCTCAAAGGTTTTATTTAACCGGAAATTATTTTGTAAAAAGACAATTAATTTTTGCTGCAATAGGTATTGTTTTGTTTTTTACAGCATCTTTTATAAAGCTGGATTTTTTAAGAAAATTTTCGTTCTTTGCAGCATTAGTCACCGCTGTTTTATGCAGTTTAACTTTAATACCGAACGTCGGTGTTGAACGATACGGTGCAACACGCTGGATAGAGATAGGTTCATTTACTTATCAGCCGTCAGAACTTGTTAAGTTTGTGCTTCCGTTTTATTTAGCGCATTTATTGGATAAAAAAAGAGAAAATCTTGACAATTTCTTTTCAGGCATTTTATCTCCGATTATTGTAACAGGCGTTTTCTTTATTCTGATTTATATTCAAAATAATTTTTCAACTGCGGTTTTTATTGTGTTTAACGCGATGATTATCTTCTTTCTTGCCGGAATTCGCTTCAGATATTTCTTTGCCGCTATTGCAATGATACTTCCTGTTTCATCGCTTCTTGTTTTTACAAAAACGCACAGAGTATGGAGACTTGTAAGTTTCCTAAGACCTGACTGGGATCCACAAGGAGCTGGCTACCAAGTTAATGCAAGCCGCGATGCAATTATTTCCAGCGGATTTTTAGGAAAAGGAATCGGAGAAGGAACACATAAAATAGCAAGCATTCCGGAAGTTCATTCAGATTTTATCTTCAGTGCATATGTAGAAGAGACAGGCTTCTTAGGTGTTTTATTATTCTTTATTTTAATGGTTTGTTTTGCATATATTGGGTACAAAGCGGCATGGAAAAGCGAAATAGTTTTTAATAAACTTTTGGCTGCCGGTTTAACAACAATGATGGTGTCACAGATGCTTCTTAATATTGCTGTAGTTTCAGGTGCGCTTCCTGCAACAGGGATTCCGCTTCCGTTTTTTTCAGCAGGAGGCTCATCGCTTATAACAACAATGATTAGTGCAGGGCTTATATCCAATGTTGTACGAAATACCAATTATGCTGCTAAAGATATAAAAAATAATTTTAGCAATTTTTCCGGAGGTTCAAATGAGTGATTTTTACACAGCCTCGAATGAAAACAGTAATCATAATACAGATAAAAAATCTGCAAAAAAAATAGAAAAAGGGCTTAAAAAGCTTTTAATTATCGCTGCAATTATTTTTATTGCCCAGCTTGTTTGGCTTTTCGGAATCAGTCCTTTTATTCCGTTCTCTGATATCGAAGTTCATGGAATTACAGGTTTAAGCCGTTCAGAAATCCTTTATCTTTCAAAAATAGATGAAACATCTTCTTTTATTTCAACTGATGCAAAAGAAATTAAAAGAATTTTATCAAGTCATATTCTGGTTGAATCGGCTGTAGTGATAAAAAGGTTTCCGGATAAATTATCAATTTTTCTTACCGTACGTGAGCCGGCTGCTATTGCGATAACAAGTATTAATTCAAAGCAAGTGCCTTTGTATATAGACAGGGAAGGGGTAATTTTTAAAATGGGTGGCGATGAATTGCCGGAAAGCAAATTACCTGTTATTTCAGGAATAGATAATCCGCAGCTTAATATGCGTCTTCCTGTTTCTCTTATTCCGTTAGTTGAAAATATTAACAAAATGGCGCATAACTCACCTGAGCTGTTATCTGTAATTTCTGAAATAAAAATTGAAAGAAAAGTATGGGATGGATTTGATCTTGTGCTTTATCCTGTGCATAGTTCAATAAAAGTAAGAATAGAAAATAATCTTACAGAAGATGTTCTTCGGTATATGCTTCTTATGCTGAATGTTTTTGATGGACAAAGCGAAAAGCCGAATGAAATAGATTTTAGATCAGGAGTGGGTTCATATACCGCTAAGGAGCAATCTTTATGAGTAACGGTGTAATTACATCATTGGATGTTGGATCAACATATGTAAGAGCTATAATCGGTGAATATGATGATGATGATAATACATTAAAAATTATCGGCTGCGGAACAAGAGTGTCCACAGGTTTAAGAAAGGGAGTTGTAGTAAATATCGAAGCAACTCTTCGTGCAATAAAATCCGCTATTGAAGATGCAGAAATGATGAGCGGAATAGAAGTAACAGATTGCTGGACAGGTATCGGAGGGAATCATATAAACGGTCTTAACTCAAGAGGTGTTGTAGGAGTTACAGGCAAAAAGAAAAATACAAAAGAAATTTCTTACGAAGATGTTGAAAGGGTAATTGAAGCTGCAAAAGCAATAGTGATTCCGACAGACAGACAAATTTTAGAGGTTATTCCGCAAAGTTACAAGATAGATGATCAGAAAGGAATTAGAAACCCGCTGGACATGATTGGCGTGCGTTTAGAGGCAGATGTGCATATCATAACTTGCACAGTAACAGGTGCGCAAAATATTATCAGATGCGTAAATCGTGCAGGTTTCAGAGTAAACGATCTAATTTTGCAAACACTCGCTGCAGGACGCGCTGTTCTTACACCGGATGAAATTGAATTAGGCGTTGCATTAATCGATATAGGAGGCGGAACTACAGATACTCTTGTATATGTTGAAGGAAGCCCTTATTCTACTTACACGATCCCTGCAGGAGGAACGCAGGTAACAAGTGATATTTCCATTTTAAGAAATATTTCTTTAGATAACGCAGAAAAAATAAAAATTGATGCAGGATGCTGCTGGGAAGCGATGTTAGACCAAAGAGAAACTGTAATAATACCGGGTGTCGGCGGAAGACCTCCTATGACTATCCCGCGCTCTCAAATATTATCAATAATAAAACCCAGAATGGAAGAAATATTCAGATTGGTTAAACAACATCTTGATTCTCTTAATTTAACACGTTCTCTCGGCGGAGGTGTTGTGTTAACAGGAGGAGGCGCTCAGCTATCAGGCGTTGTAGAACTTGCCAATCATATTTTAAAATTGCCTTCCAGATTGGGAAGCCCTTTGCAAACCAGTGAGTTATCCGGGCTTGTAGAAGAATACAGAACACCTTCTTATGCAACAGCTATTGGTTTGCTGCTGGAAGGAGATAAAAGAGCGGGAATAGATCCTAAAGAAAATATTTCTGAAAAAGGAAACAAAGAAAAAACAAATTTGATTGAGAAAATCAGAATTTGGTTAAAAGAAGAATTTACTTGATGATCTATACGAATAGATTAATCAATTAAATAAATAAAATTGGAGGGGAAAAAGATGAATGTTATTACGGTACGGGAGAACCAACAGAGCGAGTTTTCAAGGACACAGCCTCAAGTATTACAATTTAAACCACAGGACGGATCTTATCAAACATCGACTCAACAACAGCAGCAAACAGATGCGGTAATTTCCAAAGGCAAAGATATGCAAAGAGCGGTTCCGGTTGTAATTAAAGTTGTATCAGCTGGCGGAGGCGGTGCAAATGCGATAAACCGTATGATTGATGAAGGTTTATCAGAAATAGAATTTATTTCTGTAAATACTGATATCCAAGATCTTTTTGATAAAAGCAAAGCCGATCATAAAGTTCAAATTGGAGCGAAGACAACAGGCGGCTGGGGTGCAGGCGGCAATCCTGACATAGGAGAGAAAGCCGCAATAGAAGACAGCGAAGCAATTGCAGAAGCTGTAAAAGGCGCTCACATGGTTTTTGTTACAGCAGGAATGGGCGGCGGCACAGGAACCGGTTCTGCTCCGATCATCGCAAGTATTGCAAGACAGCAGGGCGCTCTTACTGTTGCAATTGTAACAACCCCTTTTGAATTTGAAGCTGATTTCAGAATAAAACAAGCAGAAGCCGGAATTGCAAAATTACGGGACGCTGTAGATACATTAATTGTTATCCCCAATGAGAATCTTTTTAAAGTTGTTCATAATAAAACCACTTATGATGAAGCATTTCAAATGGCAGATAAAGTTTTATGCCGCGCTGTTAAAGGAATTTCTGTTTTAATTACACAGACAGGTTTTAAAAACACCGACTTTGCTGATGTAAAAACCATTATGAAAGGAAAGGGAGATGCATTAATGGGAATCGGCATCGGTACAGGCGAAAACAGAGCAATGGATGCTGTTGTAGATGCAATTGATAATCCGCTTCTTGATGAAACCAGTATAGACGGAGCTACAGGCGTGCTTATAAATATTGCAGGGCCCAAAGATATGACTCTTGTAGAAATTAAAAGTATCATTAAAACTATTAAAGAAAAATGCGATCCTAAAGTTAATTTAATACATGGTATTACAAATTCATCTGATCTTGAAGATACAATTCAAGTGACAGTTATTGCAACGGGTTTTAATGAAGCGAAGCTTCCTAAATTATCAGAGAAGGAAGAAGAAAAAGCGGCAGACAAAGAAGTAATAAATTACAACGAATATGTAATGATGATAGAAAAAACAAAGAAAACCCCTTATTTTACATATTTGCCGCAAAGAGAATGTCTTGATGATATTGATGTTCCTGCCGCATTAAGAACTTATACTTTTGGTGATGATGAAAAACCTGTCGCTAACTTAATGGAGAGAATTAAATTTGAATAAATCTGAACTTCTTAAAAGATATTGTTCTCGTCTTGTTGCGATGGAAAGAAGATCGATATTAACAAAAGATGCTTATCGTTTTGAAATATCCATTTTTCTGGATTTTCTTAACGAGAAAGAAATTTCTCTTGAAAATACAGATGCATCTTTTCTTTGCGAATACATTGATATGCGCAGGGAAAAAAATAAAATCGATTCACGTTCTGTAGCAAAGGCAATTTCAGCTCTCAGGTCATTTTACAGATTTGCGTTAGATGAAAGATTGGTAAAAAACAATCCTGCTGAATTGCTTGAAAGTCCAAAACGTAAAACATATCTTCCCGAAGTATTAGATAAAGAATCAGTTGAACTGCTGTTAAGCCAAATTGAAACAGAAACCCCTCAAGGATGCCGCGATAAATGTATGTTTGAATTAATTTACTCTGCAGGATTGCGTATATCAGAGGCTGCCTCTTTGAATTTAAAAGATATTGATATTACAAGCGGCATTGCAAAAGTATTAGGCAAGGGTAATAAAGAACGAATTGTATTATTCGGCAAAGAAGCAAAGATATTATTAAATCAATATATTAAAATTTCACGCCCAAAACTTGCAGGAACTGTTAACAAAACAGGCGCTCTTTTTATCAACAGAAGAGGAACGAGGATTTCAAGAAAAGGTATTTGGAAAAATTACGCAAAATATGCCGCATTAGCCGGATTTTCTTCTCATGTTCATACATTACGGCACAGTTTTGCAACATCGCTTTTAGCAGGGGGAGCAGATTTAAGAATCATTCAGGAACTTTTAGGGCATACAGACCTTTCTACAACACAAATTTATACGCATGTAGAAACATCAATGCTTAAAAAAAATCATAGCGCTTTTTTACCCAAATTAAAAAAGGAACAGGTGTGAGAAAGATATGAAAAAATTTAAAGAATTTATAATTGCTGTTTTACTTATTGCTTTTACAGTCTCTGTTGTTTTGTTAATTTATAACAGGACAAGTACAAGATTAAGCCGTGATTTAGCAAAACGTATGGCAGAAATAAGTCCAAGAGGAGGTCCTCCTGAAACCATTGAAGGTTTAAGGCAGGCAATCGCTCTTTATGAAGATCAAATTGAACGTAATGTTAAAGAAGGAGCGCAAACAGGAGTCTACTGGAAAATATTAGCAATGAGGCTTGCCGATAGAAATATGCACAATGATGCACTTGACGCTTTAGAAAGAGCTATTTATTTTAATTCAGAAGATGCAGTTCTTTATTATTTAACAGGGGTGTCAGCAGGTTCAGTTGCCAAATCAATTGTAGGATTCTCAGCTAACGCTTCAAATGACAGAGAACAATTTTTTAATTTATCGGAAAAATCTTATTTACGTGCGTTAGAACTTGATATTACTTATACAAGACCAATGTACGGTTTAGGTGTTTTATATACATTTGAACTTGACCGTCCCTCTGATGCAATTGTACAACTGGAGCGTTATCTGCAAATTCAAACTTCAGATATATCAGCAATGTTTGTTCTTGCAAGAGCGTATTTTATGGCAAAGAATTATGAGAAAGCAATCGAAATCTATGAAAGAATTTCAAATCGATCAAAAGATAAAAATATAAAAGAAGAAGCATTAATAAACAGAGATTTTATTCAGGGGATGAGATATGAATGAACAAATAAAGTTACGGGGTTTATTGGATTTAATAATATCTCTTTTACCTGAAATAAAACTTACAGAAAAAATTATATTATTACAAAACTTTGATACTGTAGAACAATTATTTATTCAGTCAAAAAGAGATATAGAATTAATTTTAAACAGGCAATTAAAAGAATTTTGGGATATAACAGAAATTATAGATAAAGCGGGACGAATTGATACAATTTGCAGAATAAGATCAATTAAATGGGTATCATGGATGGAAGAAGAGTATCCTCCTTTGTTAAGAGAAATATATGATCCCCCTGCCGTTCTTTTTTTTATCGGGACGCTACCGCATCCTGAAAAACCTTTGATCGGTATAGTTGGTACAAGAAAACCAAGCCCTGAGGCTGCCGAGCAAACTTATAAAATTGCAGGTAATTTATCAAGATTGGGAGTATCTGTTATTTCAGGGCTTGCACTTGGAATTGATGCGATGGCTCACAGAGGAAATCTGATAGGCTCTTCTCCTGCATATGCAGTTTTAGGATCAGGTATAGACGAAATATATCCTAGCGCAAATAGACCGCTGGCAAAAAGAATATTAGACTCAGGCGGTGCAATTATTTCAGAATACCCTCCGGGAGTACATCCTAGCAAATGGACATTTCCTGCAAGAAACAGGATTATCTCAGCTTTTTCACGCAGTGTGCTGGTAGCGGAAGCGCCGTTAAAATCAGGCGCTCTTATAACAGCGGCATTCGCATTGGAACAGGGGAAAGATTTATGGGTCGCATCGGAAGGAATAGAAGAAAATTCTTTTGATAAAAGAGGCACTATTAAACTTGCGAATGACGGAGCTGAAGTAATTCATTCTGCAAGTGATGTAATGGAAAAATGGAACATGACAGAAACCATGACGCAAACTTCGTTTGTGCCGTCAAACAGAAGGGATGTAATCTCTTCAATGGCAAGTTTACTAAAAATTGATTTTTAAGGACTAAAGTATGGCAACGGAAAAAACAGTAAAAAAAGAAGGAAAAAAGAAAGGAGTCAAAAAAACAGAGAAACAAATTCTTGTTATAGTTGAATCTCCTGGAAAAGTAAAAACTATCGAAAAATATCTTGGTCCTAATTATAACGTAAAAGCATCGATGGGGCATTTGATCGATCTTCCTAAATCAAGAACCGCAATTGATGTGGAAAATAATTTTGAGCCTGAATATATAACTGTCAGAGGGCGGGCTAAAATATTAAAAGAGCTTCAAAAAGATGCAAAGAAAGCAGGAAAAGTTTTACTTGCATGTGATAATGACCGCGAAGGGGAGGCGATAGCCTGGCATTTGCGTAATTCCATTATTGCAAAAACAGCGGAAGTGCCGATAGAAAGAATCAGTTTTAATGAAATAACACCTCAGGCGGTAAATGAAGCGGTTTTAAATCCAAGAAGTATAGATGAAACAAAAGTTGCATCGCAAAAAGCACGCAGGGTTTTAGACAGGTTAGTAGGATATCATCTTTCCCCTTTGTTGTGGAAAAAAGTAAAGAACGGGCTTTCTGCAGGACGTGTTCAATCTGTAGCGTTAAGGCTGATTTGCGAAAGAGAAAAAGAAGTTGAAAATTTTATTCCGGAAGAATACTGGACACTGGAAGCAGATATAAAATCAGGAAAATCTTTCTTTGTAGCAGCTCTTGTCTCATGGAATAATAATAAACCGGAATTAAAAAACGAAGCTGAAGTAAAAGCTATTATAGAGAAAATTCAAGGCAAAGAATGTATTGTAGCAGATGTACGCGAATTAGATAAAACGATTAGACCTAAAGCGCCTTTTACAACTTCGCAATTACAGCAAACTGCCGCAAACCGGCTCGGTTTCACCTCACGCAAAACAATGCAGGTTGCACAGCAGCTTTATGAAGGTGTCAGCATCGGCACATCAAGGGTCGGTCTTATTACCTATATGCGTACAGACAGCGTCCGCATTTCAAATACAGCGCTTGAAGATGTCCGTGCATGGTTAAGCAAGAACTTCCCTAATGAAGTGCCGGAAAAAGCTGTTGAATATACAGTCGGTAAAAACGCGCAAGATGCACATGAAGCGATAAGACCCACTTACACAGAATATACCCCCGAATCTATAAAGGAATATTTATCAAAAGATCAGCTTCGTCTTTATACAATTATTTGGGAACGCTTTGTATCAAGCCAGATGAATAATGCAAAAAGCAGGACGGTAAGTGCAGATATAAAAGTAATAGCGGGAGAAGAAGAAGGTATTTTCCGTATCAGCGGGACAAAACTTTTAGAAAAAGGTTTTTACAAAGTTATAAAACTTTTATCCTCTAAAGATGAAAATACAGGCTCTTGCCCGTCATTAAAAATCGGCGATAAAGTAAATGTAGAAAAACTAAGAAGCGAACAGCATTTTACTCAAGGTCCTGCGCGCTTTTCAGATGCTTCCATTGTCCGCACTCTGGAAGAAAAAGGGATAGGAAGGCCTTCAACTTATGCTTCTATTATTTCTGTTCTTTTAGATCGCTATTATGTTACAAGATCAAATAAACAATTAGTTCCTACAGTTTTGGGAAAATTAATTAACGATGTTCTTGTAGAACATTTTCCGAATTATGTTAATGCAGATTTTACAGCTGTTATGGAAACAAAACTTGATGAAGTAGAAGAAAATAAATTAAGCTGGCCTGATATGATCAGGGAATTTTGGTTTCCGTTTAAAGCAACAGTAGATGAAGTAACACAAACCATTGAATCTTACAAAGGTACGTTAGATGAAGTAACCGAACATATTTGTGAAAAATGCGGTAAGCCTCTTATGAAAAAACTCGGGCGTTTCGGATTTTTCCTTGCATGTCAGGGGTTTCCCGAATGCCGCAATACTAAATCAATACCGCTTGCAAAATGCCCGAAATGCCAGGGGGATGTTGTTGCGCGAAAAACAAAAGGCAGAGGCAAAGAATTTTACGGTTGTACAAATTATCCTGAGTGTGATTTTATCAGTCATTTTAAACCAACCAGCCAAGATTGCCCTAAGTGCGGTTTCTTTATGGTAGAAAAATACGACAAAAAAAACGGTGCGCATAAACTCTGTATTAATCCTGAATGTGATTATTTACACAGCGCAGAAGAAGAACAATAAAAGGGGAGGAAAGTATGAGCAGAAAAAAAACAAAAATTGAGCCATCAGCGATTGTAAGTGAATTTCTTGTTTTCTTTAAATCTGTAAAAGGTTGTTCGGAAAAGACTGTACTCTCTTATCAAACAGATCTTTGTTTTTATTCAAATTACTGCTCTAATATGAAGATAGAAATAGAGAAAGCGTCTTCTTATGAGGTACAGCAGTATATAGCAGATTTATCTGCCGAAAAGAAAGCTGCCGCAAGCGTGAACAGGTCTTTGTCGGTAATAAGAAGATTTTACCGCTGGATGATGCAGTATAAAAAAAGAGAAGATAATCCGTGCTCTTCATTGCGGAATATTAAAAAACCTGTTAGACTTCCTTCTGTGTTATGGGAAGATGAAATGGCAGATTTTGCATCCCTTCCGGAGATGGTAAAAATACTTTGGCAAGAAAGGGATAAAGCTCTAATATTGGCAATGTATTCTTCCGGTATGCGTATTTCTGAAATTGCTTCTCTTACAAAGGAAAATATGTCGGTAAAATATGATGAAGCTAAAATTACAGGAAAAGGAAATAAACAGCGTTATGTTTTTTTCTCTGAAGAAGCAAGAAATGCTATTGCAGAATATTTACCGTACAGAGCCTCTGTTCTTTCTAAGAAAGGAATAAACGAAAAAAAATACGCTTTGTTTATAAGCAGGAGAGGCAAACCGCTTTCAATTCAAGGGATAAGGTGGATTATATACCGTTATGCTGATTTTTCATACGCTTCTTTAGATGAACAATCAGGAAAAAAAATCCATCCGCATACAATGCGTCATAGTTTTGCAACTCATTTAATGAATTCAGGCTGCGATGTAAGAGTTGTTCAGGAATTGTTAGGACATTCCAGTATTTCAACAACGCAGCGTTATACGCATGTAAACATGGAAAGTTTAAAGAAAGCATATACGGTAAGCCATCCGCACGGACTATAAAAGGAGCAGGAGAAAGTAATGAGTGAAAAAATAGAAATCCGTTCAACAACTGTAATTGCAGTAAGAAAAAACGGCAAGGTTGCAATGGCAGGAGACGGACAGGTGACAATGGGAAACACTGTAATGAAAAATAATGCACGCAAAGTCCGCCGTCTTATGGACGGAAAAGTTCTTTGCGGTTTTGCAGGAGCAACAGCTGATGCATTTACTTTATTTGACAGGTTTGAAGGAAAACTAAAAGAATATTCAGGTGATTTATTAAGAGCGGCAGTTGAACTTGCAAAAGACTGGCGTATGGATAGAACTTTAAGAAGGCTTGAAGCATTATTATTGGTAGCAGATATAAACAAAACACTTTTAATTTCCGGTACAGGGGATGTAATAGAGCCTGCAGAAAACGCTCTTGCTATCGGTTCAGGCGGAAATTATGCATATGCGGCGGCTTTAGCATATCTTGAAGGGAGCGATTTCAGCGCGGCAGAAATTGCAGAAAGAAGTTTAAAAATTGCAGGTAACATCTGTATTTATACAAATATGCAAATAACATTAGAGGAATTAGCGTGATGGAAGAAAAAAATCAAGTAGCAGAAAAATCAAATCCTGTTTGTGCAAACCCTGTTTGTGCAAAAGAATTAACTCCAAGAGAAATTGTCGGCGAGTTGGATAAATACATAGTCGGTCAGAAAAAAGCAAAGAGAGCCGTTGCTGTTGCGCTTAGAAACCGTATCAGAAGGCTGAAGCTTGACCCTGAGTTACGCGAAGATATCGCTCCTAAAAATATTTTAATGATAGGACCTACAGGGGTTGGAAAAACAGAAATCGCACGCCGTCTTGCAAAACTTGCAGGCTCTCCTTTTATAAAAGTGGAAGCAACAAAATATACAGAAGTAGGTTATGTAGGAAGAGATGTTGAATCGATGATCCGCGATCTAATGGGAGCGGGTTTTCAAATGGTTAAACAGGAAATGCAGGAAGCGGTTGTTCAAGAAGCTGAAAAAAGAGCGGAAGAAGCGTTGCTTGATTTACTGCTTCCTAACACTCAAAAGAAACAAAGCGAAAAAAAACCAAAAGCGCCTATCATAAAACCTATGGGCTCTTTTACTATAAACCCTGAAAACTCCAACAGCAGTATAATAGCTACTACTTTGCAAATGGGAATACCTGTTTTTAAAAATAAAGATGATCAAGAAGTAAATGAAAACAATTCAGAGACTGACACAAACGATCCGCATTTAACGGAAGAAATAAAAGATGAAGATGATAAATTTAAAAAGACAAGAGAAAAAATGCGCGTAATGCTGCGCGAAGGAAAACTGGAAGATAGGACAGTCGAACTTTTGGTTGGGCAAAATCCGCAGATACCTACTATCGAAATGATGGGCGGCAATATGGATGATATCGAGGCTACCATGTCAGGTTTGGCAGGTTTCTTCGGCGGCGGAAAAAAGAAAAAAGTTGTTACAGTTGCAAGGGCAAGGGAAATTTTAAAAGCGGAAGAGGCGGAAAAATTAGTTGACCGCGACAGGGTAAGCGATGAGGCGAGGCAGCGTGTAGAAGAGACAGGAATCATCTTTATAGATGAGATCGATAAAATCGCTGTTAGGGGGGAAAGAGGCGGCGGGCATGACGTGTCACGCGAAGGAGTGCAGCGCGATATTCTTCCCATCGTAGAAGGTGCGACAGTTAATACAAAGTGGGGACCTGTCAATACAGATCATATCCTTTTTATTGCGGCAGGTGCATTCAATGTAAGCAAACCCTCAGATTTAATTCCTGAGCTGCAAGGGCGTTTCCCTCTTCGTGTCGAATTGGATTCACTAGGCAAGGACGATTTCCTGCGGATACTTACAGAGCCGAAAAATGCGCTCATTAAGCAGTATACAGAGCTTCTTGCAACAGAAAATGTTACGCTAAAGTTTACCCCTGATGCTATCGAACATCTTGCAGCCCTTGCAGCAGAGGTCAATTCAAAGCTGGAAAATATCGGCGCAAGAAGGCTTCATACCATCATGGAGGCTTTGCTGGAAGAACTTTCCTTTGAAGCATCGGATATTTCCCCTGCAAATATCGATATAACGATAGATTATGTAAATGACAAATTGGCAGATATTGTCAAAGACCAGGATTTAGGGAGATATATACTATAAACTGACTATTTTAGATTTTAGAGGTCAGTCAAAATTGCCGAAATTTGAATTGGGAGGATTCAAATATGAATACATTTGCAAGAACAGTAGATTTACTTCACAGGGCGATGGATGTCTCATCAGTCCGCAGTCAGGTTATCGCCAATAATATCGCTAACGCCGATGTTCCAAACTTTAAACGTTCAAACGTCAATTTTGAAAGTGAATTAAAAAGAGTTCTGGATTCGGAAAACAAAAGACCGGCAATCGAACTTACTTTAACCCATGAGAATCATATTCCGGGTCATAAAGCAAGGGATTACAGAGATGTTCAGATTCGCAGAGTTGTTGATTATGCAAGTGCATATAACAATAACGGGAACAATGTTGATCCTGAACAGGAAATGATGTTAAGAACACAGAATCAAATGGCGTATACCTTATATGCGCAAGCTGCCGCTTTTGAGTTCAGGCAAGTTAATCAAGTGTTAAGAGGATAAGGAGTAGTATATGGGAATTTTCGGTTCAATGAATATAGCGGCGACAGGTCTTTCCGCAAACAGACTAAGGCTTGATGTTATCTCTGATAATATGGCGAATGTAAACACAACGCGTACTAACGAAGGCGGTCCTTATAAACGCAGCCGCGTAATAATGAGGCCTATGGTTTCAAGCCCTTATTGGCGATCTCCTTTTCTTCCTGAGTCAATGGATAACGGGCTTGGAAAGGGAGTAAGAGTTGCAGAAGTTCAAAAAGATACATCTACAGAACCGCGTTTTATTTATGATCCAACTCATCCTGATGCAATGCTTTCAGGTCCAAGAGAAGGATATGTAGAAATGCCAAATGTTGATGTTGTAACAGAAATGGTGGATATGATTTCTGCTTCCCGCTCTTATGAAGCGAATGCAGCAATTATAGAAGGTGCAAAAGCAATGTTCCAGAGAGCTCTGGACATCGGTGCAAGATAAAAAAAGATTGGGAGGATAATTATGGAAATATTTAATAACAATGCATATATAAGTTTATCTGCAGCAAAGGATTATGCAACTACAATGATACGCACACATACCGATCATATGATGCCGCCTGACAGTCCCTATGCAGGAAGCGGAAAAAATATTTTAGCTCTGCGCGATACTGTAGGAGCAGGAGCTGTAACAGGAATCGGAAAGTTTGAAGATGTTATGTTAAATGCTTTAGATAAAGTTTCAGGCGTACATCATAAAGCAAGTGATTTGCAAAAAGAAGCGTTTTTAAATCCTGATTCTGTTGATATTCATGATATTACAATTGCACAGGCAGAAGCGGATATGGCACTCGGCATTGCACGTAACATTTTAAGCAGGCTCGTTCAGGGTTGGAGAGATTTAATAAATACAAGATAAAAATAAATTTTTCGGGAGGGGGAAATGGATTTCTTTAAAAAACTTTTATCTAAGGCTACCGCTTTATGGGCAGGATGGGCTGCTCACCAGAGAATTATCTTCGGTGCGGTTATCATTGTCGTAATCGGTTTGATTGCAGCTCTTTTCAGTATTTCATCAACGCCTGTATTGGTATCTGTAATTGATGCGCCAATCAGGGATGAAAGTGTGCTTGAAAGAATTGTCTTGCGTATCAACGAAGAAAACGTAAAAGTGACAGTTTCTGCAAACGGTTTAGTGCAGGTTGCAGATGAGCCGACAGCAAAACGCATGAGGACAATTCTTATAAGAGAAGATTTGATCCCGTCAAGTGTTGACCCGTGGGCGATTTTCGATAAAGAAAGGTGGACATTAACAGACTTTGAACGCAACGTCAATTTCCGCCGCGCACAGGAAAAAATGATCCTTGAGCACCTTAAATCAATTGATGATATCGAAAATGTCTGGCTGCAAATTGCCTGGCCTCCGGATAGGCTTTTTCTCACAGATCAGCAGCCTGTTAAGGCAAGTGTGCACATAACACCTCGTCATGGAAGCGATATTACACAATCCCCGCATAACAGAAAAAAAATTGAAGGTATACAAAAACTTTTGCAATATGCAGTTGTAGGGCTGACACCTGAAAATATCGCTATTGCAGATAACATGGGAAACCTTTTAAATGATTTTGAAGGATTAGCTTCATTTGACAGATTATCTCTTATAGAACAGGAAACAAAATTAATAAGGCGCCAAGAGGCTCATTACAGGGCAGTTGTTCTTGCTTCGCTTCAAAAAATTTATTCGGAAGATAGGGTAAGGGATTTAAATCTAAAAATAGATATGGATATGTCTAAGATGACTATCGCTACAAAAGAAAACTTCCCTTATGTAATGAAAGAGAGAACACCGGGTCTTGCTTATGACGACTCTCAATTTTTGGAATCTGTTCCTGTTTCAAAAACTACATCAGAAACAACATGGAGAGGGACAGGTTTAAATCCTGAAGGTCCTGCAGGCAGAGAAGGGCAAACGCCTCCTGCATTTAAGGATATGAGTAATCTTTACGGTGAAATGTCTCAAGTGACAATAACTCAAAACAATGAGATTAATCACAGAAATATACAGGAAGAAAGAAGCCCTTCAATTGATCGCGTAACGGTTTCTGTAAACATAGACGGTATTTGGAAAAGAAAATTTGATGAAAAAGGAAGACTTATTTTTACACATGAAGGTACAATTGAAAGAGAGTACATAGAAATACCGCCTGAAGAATTGCGGAAAGTAGAAGCTTTAATCCGCAGTGCAGTAGGTTATAATTCTGCAAGAGGGGACTCTGTAGTTGTGCATAACATTCAGGTTGACAGAACTATTGAATTTAAAGCGGAAGATGATGCTTTTGTAAAAAGGAAACAAATGCAAACAACAGTAATTGTGTTTGTATCCGGTTTGACATTATTATTATTTGGATTTATGCTATTTAGGATGATCTCCCGCGAGATGGAAAGAAGGCGGAGGATTGCAGAAGAAGAAAGAGCGCGCCGCGAACAGAGAATGCGCGAGGCTGCTATGGTTGAAGCGGAAGCTGAAGGAACGGACGTTTCAATGTCCTTTGCAGAACGCGAAAGAATGGAATTGATGGAAACTGCCATCAATCTGGCAAAAGAACATCCTGATGATGCAGCCCAGTTAATCAGAACTTGGTTATTGGAGGAATAAAATATGGCTAAACAAGCAGTACCGGGTGCCGCCGGAGGCAAGAAAAAAGGTCCGAAGGAATATACAGGAAGGCAAAAAGCCGCTATTTTCCTTGTTACAATAGGGTCTGAAATATCGGCAGAAATATTTAAATTCCTGCGTGAAGATGAAATTGAAACACTCACCTTTGAAATAGCGCGTCTTGAAACAATAGACGCAGAGCAGAAGGACGCTATCCTTCAGGAATTCCAAGAATTGATGATGGCAAATCAATTCATATCAACAGGCGGTATCGATTATGCAAGGGAATTGCTGGAAAAATCTTTAGGAAGCCAGAAGGCAATCGACATAATTAATCGGCTGACATCCAGCCTTCAGGTCCGCCCCTTTGATTTTATCAGGCGCACAGACCCTGCGCATATTTTAAACTTTATCCAACAGGAACATCCGCAAACAATCGCTCTAATTCTTGCGTATTTAGAGCCGAATAAAGCTTCGTACATTTTGCAGAATATGCCGCATGAAGTTCAAAGCGATGTAGCGCGCCGTATTGCAATGATGGACAGAACAAGCCCTGAAGTATTGCGCGAAGTTGAACGTGTTCTTGAAAAGAAACTTTCATCGCTGTCTAGCGAAGACTATACGGCAGCGGGCGGTGTAGAAAGTATCGTAGAAATCTTAAACCTTGTTGACCGTGCATCTGAAAAGCAGATCATCGAAGCATTGGAAGATGAAGACCCAGAGCTTGCAGAAGAAATTAAAAAGAGAATGTTCGTATTCGAAGACATCGTTATGCTCGACGACAAAGCCATACAGAAAGTTATGCGCGAAGTGGACTCGCAAGAACTTGCAAAAGCGCTAAAATCTGTAGACTCAGAAGTTCAGGATAAGATTTTCAAGAATATGAGTAAACGTGCGGCAAGCATGTTAAAAGAAGATATGGAGTATATGGGCCCTGTACGTCTAAAAGACGTTGAAGAAGCGCAGCAAAAGATCGTATCAATCATACGCCATCTGGAAGATACAGGCGAAATTGTTGTTGCACGCGCAGGAGAAGACGAGCTGGTTGTATAAGAATTATAAGAGGATTGAAGTATGTTAAAAGCTGTATTTAGACCGAATGAATTGGTTACTCTTGCTGACAAGATAGTAATTGACTCTCCTACTTCTTTTCCGGAAATGGCGCATTTAGCGCCAATCGAAGAGATAAAAGAAGATTTAGATGCTATCGAAGAGTATAAAGGTCCTACAGCCGATGACCTTCGCCGGGAAGCGGAACATTTTAAAATTCAATGGGAAGATGAAAAACAAAGAATGTTTGCTCAAGCAAAGGCAGAGGCTGAAAGAATAATTCAAGACGCAAAAAATACAGCTTTAACAGAAGTTAAAAATAAAACAGATGAAGCGCTTGTTATTAAGCAGCAAGCGCAAGATGAAGCTGAGAAAATTATCGCAGAGGCGCAGTTAAAAGCAAAAGAATTCGAGAACGATTCAAGGCTGGCGATAGAAAATGAAAGAAAGGAAGCTGTAGATTCAGGGAGAACAGAAGGCAAGGAAGAAGGTTATGCAAACGGCAAAGCCGAAGTAGACCGTCTTATTGAAAGAACACAAGTTGTTTTGGAAAGAGCTCAGGATAAAAGAGCCGACATTTTAAGCGAAACAGAAAAACAAATTATAGGTTTAGTCCTTCTTATTGCACGAAAAGTAATCAAAGTGCTTTCAGAAAATCAAAAAAATATTATTATTTCAAATGTTGTAGAGGCTTTGCGTAAAGTTAAATCAAGAGGCGATATTATTATAAGAGTTAATCTTTCAGATTTACAGCTTGCAACAGAACATAAAGAAGAATTTATCAGTCTTATGGAAAAATCTAAATCGCTTCAAATAGTTGAAGACAGTTCTGTAGATCAAGGCGGATGTATTATCGAAACAGATTTCGGGGAAATAGATGCACGTATTGCAAGCCAGCTTGCCGAATTGGAAAATAAGATTCTGGAAATATCTCCGACAAAATCAAAAGGAAATGAAAATATACCTCAGCCGATAATAAGGACTGCAAGCATTAATAATGAATTAGCAGCCAGTGCAATAATGAATTCGCTGCAAGAAAAAGCAGATACAGAAAAAATGTTAGGTGACACTGAAGAAGATGATGATATGTCCGCAGGAGCAAATGCGGCACTTACAGCATCTGCTGCCTTAGCAGCTCTTGCAACTATGGCAGCAAAAGGAAAAAGAGAAGCAGATAGAAAGATTATAGAAAATTTAGGAAAAAGAAAAACAGATGATCAAGGTTAAATAATAATTATATAAATTATTTCATGAAGAGGAGGGCTTCATGGCAGAAACAAAAAGCACAGTATTAGAAATATTTGATAAATACATAGAATCCGCAGAAAGAACAGACCCTATTAAATGTGTAGGTAAAATTGTAAAAGTTCACGGTTTATTAATAGAAAGCAGAGGACCTCAGGCAATTATCGGGGAAGTTTGCAGAATAATCGCTTCTAAAGCAAAAAAAGAAATAATTGCAGAAGTAGTCGGCTTGCATGATGAAATTGTACAGTTAATGCCCTACGATGAAACAGACGGGCTTGAAATCGGAGACAGGGTAATAGCACTTGGCTCCCGCCTTGAAGTGCCTGTATCAGATAAACTTTTAGGCAGGGTGTTAAACGCATTAGGACAGCCTATTGATGGTAAAGGCGATATTACATCAACGTGTATGTATCCGGCTCTTGCAAGCCCTCCTGATCCTTTAAAAAGAAGACATATAACTGAACGCATGACAACAGGAGTAAGGGCAATAGACGGTCTTCGGGCAATCGGAAAAGGACAGCGTGTCGGTATTTTTGCAGGCTCTGGCATAGGTAAATCAACGCTTCTTGGAATGATTGCACGTAACACAAGCGCAGATGTAAATGTTGTAGCTCTTATCGGGGAGCGCGGAAGAGAAGTACCTGACTTTATTGATAATAACTTAGGGCCGGAAGGGATGGCAAAGAGCGTATTGATTGTAACACCGGGGAATTCTCCGCCTTTATCGCGGATAAGAGGCGCATATGTTGCAACAGCTATCGCAGAATATTTCCGCGATCAGGGGCTCGATGTTATGCTGTTTTTTGATTCTGTTACGCGCTATGCACGCGCCATGAGGGAGATAGGGCTTGCGACAGGGGAACCTGCCGCTCTTAAAGGTTTTCCGCCAAGTATGTTTGATTCTATGCCTAAACTGCTTGAAAGGTCAGGCACTTCAGAGAAGGGCAGTATAACAGGATTATACACCGTCCTTGTAGAAGGCGACGATTTAGACGAGCCTGTTACCGATACTGTGCGCGGTATTTTAGACGGTCACATTATTTTATCGCGTCAGTTACAGGAAGCAAATCATTACCCTCCTATAGATGTTTTAAAAAGCATTTCGCGTCTTGAAGATAAAGTATCAGGTTCTTCATCACAGCAGGCTGCAGGACTTATACGCAAATATATGGCAGATTATGCAAGGGTAGAAGATTTTATTAATGCAGGCGCATACCGTCCCGGCTCTAATCCCGCTGTAGATCAGGCTATTGCAAAACATGATTTAATAGAAGAATTTTTAATTCAGGGAAAAGATGAAACATCCTCGCTGGAAGATACATTAATAGCCTTGTCAGAATTAGCGGAAATTGAGATACCGCCTGAAGAGATGACAGATAAAAATACTAAAATTGTATCTTCTAAAGTGCGTAAAGAAAAAAAAGTACAATCAGATGATAATGCATTTAACAGTCATGATAATGAAATGGCTTTAAAAAGCGTTGCTTCTTTATTCTCATCATTTTCCGGAACAAATATATTAGAAAATGATAATGTAACTGAGAATATCTAATGAAAAAATTCAAATTTAGTCTTGAAAAAATCTTAGAATTAAAAAAGTTTAACGAAGAAGAATGTAAGATGGCTCTTGGGCATGCAATAAGTTTGTTAAACGAAATTGAGATTAAAATAAAAGAGACAGCTGTAAAACATCATCAGGCAACGCAAGAACGTGTGAAAGATCCTTCAGAATTAAGCATGTGGTCAAATTATATCATAAGGCTGGATCAAGAAAAAGAAAAACTGCTTGAACAGGCTGCAAAGGCGGCAGTTGTAGTTGAAGAAAAAAGAGATTTATACATGGAAGCTTTTCAGGAACTGACAGCGATAAAAAAGTTAAAAGAAAAAAAAGAAACGCAATACAAGAAAGAAACTGAAAGAAAAGAAAGCGAAGAAATAGATGAAATATTTGCTGTAAGACAAAATAAAAGGAAAGGAAATATAGTATATGAAGAAAATAAATAAAAAAGTAATCGTTTTGTTTTCATGTGTTTTTTTAATTGCTTCTTTTGCTGTTACTTGTGCAACAGCTAATTATTATGAAGGGCTTGGTAAGGGAACTGACATAATCCCGCTTAACAGCCGTACAATAACAGGTGTTTTGCCGAACGGATTGCGTTATTTTATATTGGAAAACTCTCTCCCTGAAAACCGTGCGCATCTTGCCCTTATTGTTAATGCAGGCTCGGTTTTAGAAAGGGATGATCAAAGAGGCTTCGCTCATTTTGTTGAACATCTTGCATTTAACGATACTGCAAGGTTTCCAAAGCTTGAATTAATTGAATACTTGCGTTCTTTAGGGATGCGCTTTGGTGCAGATGCAAATGCATACACTTCTTATGATGAGACAGTGTATCATTTCGATGTTCCTGTAGAAAATATGAACGGTATAAAACGAATACCGGACAGAGCAATTGCAATTCTTGATGACTGGACATATGCTGTAAGTTTTAAACCTGAAGATGTACAAAATGAAAGCCGTGTAATTCTGGAAGAACTCAGATCAAGGTTAGGTGCAACAGACAGAGTAAGAAAAATCAGATTGCCAATTCTTTTTAAAGGCTCTGAATATGCAAACAGAGAACCTATAGGACTTCCGCAAATAATAGAAAATGCAACATCTGAGCAATTAAAAGAATTTTATTCGCGTTGGTATACAAGCGATAATATGGCTTTAGTTTTTGTAGGAGATTTTGACGGAAAAGCGCTGGAGAAAGAATTAGTAAATCATTTTAATATGCCTAAAGCGCAAAACCCTGTAAACCGCCCGCTTTATGAACTGCCTCCCCCTAAAAAAAACAATTTTCATGCAGAAATTATTACAGACCCGGAGCTTACATCCGTTAATTTTAATATTTATTATAAACTAAGAAAAAGCGGCGCACAAAGAGGAACAATCGAATATTACCGTGAAAGTATAATCGATTATTTGATCGATACAATGCTGGAATTTCGTTTTGACGAAGCCGCTTTAAATCCTGATACGGCATACACAGAATCATGGGCCGGTATTTGGAGATGGTCTGCAAACTCGCGTTTTTATACACTTTGGACTCAGCCTAAGACAGATAATATTGAACAAGCATTAAGGGAATTACTTCTTGAAAAAGAAGCGATACGCCGTTACGGTTTTACAGAAAGCGAATTTGAGCTTGCAAAAATAAGACTAGTTTCTTATTTGGAAAAATTATTATCAGAAAAAGATAGAACAGAATCACGGACTTTTATCAGAGGATTTACAAATTATTTTCTGTTCGGCGAAGATATGCCGGATATTGAATGGGAAGTAAATGCGGTAAATACTTTTTTACATGGAATTAAATTAAATGAAATATCAAAGCGGGCAAAAGATTATTTCTCTGCAAACGATTGTGTTGTTTTTTTAATCGCCCCTGTTGCAGAAGAGAGCAATCTTCCGTCTGTAGATAGAATAAAAGCAATTTTTAATGAAACACAAAACGAAAAAATTACTCCAAGAAAAAATGTTAATGTATCAGGTGAATTGATGGATTATATTCCTTCTGCAGGAACAATACGCTCTGAAACAATAGACAGGCAAACAAATGCTGTAATTATTACTTTGGAAAACGGTGCAAGAGTAATTTTAAAAGAAACAGCGAATAAAAATAACGAGATTGTTTTGTATGCAATTGCAAAGGGAGGAACAATTAATGCAACAGAAGAAACATTTATTAGTGCGGAATTACTTCCTAATATAATTGAAGTTTCAGGTCTTGGACAGTTTTCCAAAACCAAACTTGTTTCAAAACTTGCAGGAAAGCAAGTATCAGTATCATTTTGGAACTCGCATTATTCAAGAGGTTTTCAAGGCTCATCTACTAACGAAGATTTAAATACTCTATTTGAAATGCTTCACTTGTTTTTTACACAACCCAGATTAGATGAAAGAGCTATTGAGGCTATGAAAGATCAATACAGAACTTTACTGCTTCATCAAGACCAAGATCCGGGAATAGTTTTTCAGCGTGAATTAAATAAAATACTGTATAACAATCATCCGTTTTTTAAAACTATGGAAGTTCAGGATATTGAAAAACTTACAATAAAAAATGCATCAGAATATTTAAACCGATGCTTAAACCCTTCTGATTATACTTTTATATTTACAGGGAATTTAAATCCGGAAAAAATGCGCGAATTAACTGCAAATTATTTAGCTTCAATCCAGAATCCGGGAAGTGCAGAAAAATCAATGAATATGTGGGTTGATCCGAAAATACAAAGCCCTCAAGCGGGAAGAAGGGCAATTTATAAAGGAGTTGATCAAAGAAGCACTGTCTATCTGCAATGGAAAATAGAAGCCCCTTCGGTATTTAACGAATACAGAAATCAGAGCGCAAGTATTTTATCTGAGTATCTGGATATTATGCTGACAGATGAAATACGTGAAAAGATGGGAGGAGTTTATTCGATCTATGCAGGAGCATCAATCTCTGTAATTCCAATAGGTGAAAACAAATTAAGCGTATATTTTGTATGCGATCCTGCAAGAGCAGATGAGCTGATAAATACTGTACGCAATTCAATTGTAAATTTAGGCAGACAGACTCTTAGTACAGATACTTTTAATAAAGCAAAAGAAGCAATGCTTATGTCTCATGAAAGATCGCTTCAAAGAAATATTCATATTGCACAAAGTTACGCGAACTCTTTTGTGATGTATAACACCCCATTAAACAGATTAGATTTACGCCCTAATGTAATAAGACAGGTAACAATTCAAGATGTACAAGCACTATGCCGTGAAATTACTGCAAATAACCCTATTGAGATCGTATTGTTTCCTGAATAAAAAAGATTTCGGCGGGTTACTTACTAATCGCAAGCAAAGCCATAACCTTTGCGTCCCCTATAATATTCTTTAATAAAGTATATTCATTAGGCTGATGCAGCGATTCATTTGTTTTTGTCCACACCGCACAGTCAATTCCGATATTACGCAAAGATGCTGCCATTGTGCCGCCTCCTATGCCGATAGGGTGCGGTTTTACTTCGTATACTTCTTTTACCGCATTAGTTAGTAATTTTACTATCGGTGCATTTTCAGATGTCGGAATTGATTCCATGTCTTGTAAAAATGAATATTCAATTGTTACGTTGTAATCTTCTTTTACTTCGCTGATAATTTTATCAATTTCTTCACAGATTGCTTCTTTTGTATAATGAGGAAGGACGCGCATATCCATGTAAAAAACATCTTCGCCGGGGATGGTGTTTATATTAGGAACATTCGCTTCTTTTTTTGTCGGTTGAAAAGTAGAGTAGTCCGGATCAAACATTAGGTTACGTGCATTAAAAACATCTGTTAGTTTATAATGTAATAAAAGAGCAAGATCGCAGCCGGCAATAAATGCATTTACGCCTGTATCCGGTCTTGAGCCGTGTGTTTGCTTTCCGTGTGTTGCAAAACGTACCCAATAAATATTTTTTTCAGCTATTTCTATACATTCGCCTTTTTCATCGCCGCCGTCAGGGACAAGCACCATATCGTTTTTTTTGAATAAATCGCTGTGATTTTTTACAAGCCATTCAATTCCGTAAGTAGAACCGACCTCTTCATCTGATGCAAATAAAAGTTTTAATGTGTGCACAGGTTTTAAACCCTGTGTGATAAAAGCCAATGCAGCAAGAACAGAAGATACCAATCCTTGCTGATTATCTTCTGTGCCTCTTCCGATAAGACGCGGTCCTAAGGGAAGATCATCTTTGCGGACTACTGTCCATGGATCGCTGTTCCAAAGTTTTTCATCGCCGGGAGGGACAACATCAATATGACTTAATATCCAAAGTCTTCCTTCACTCTCATCATTTGTTCCTTGTATTGTCGCGATCAAATTAGGACGCACATTACCTTTTGCCCTGTCATCAGGTGTATCATATCTTTTCAGATCGGTAATGCCGTGAGCGCGTAACCATTCTTCAAGGAAGATGCATTTGTCGTATTCACCTTCGCCGCCAGAGTCGGGGGATATTGCGATTCTTTTTGTAAGTTCAGTTTCAAGCTCAATTGCAAGTTCAATTGAATTATCAATTTGTGAAAATAATTTTTCTTTCATTTTTCCTTCCGTGTAAATAAAGGTTTATTCTCTGTCATTTCAAAGTCATCAACAGGGAACATTTTTTTCCAGATCGAAATATATACATTCCAATTTGTTTTTACCAATGTTTCTATATCAGAAAATTGCGCTTTCCAGCCCAATAGTTCATGTGCAAGCGCGCAAGATGCGGTAAGTTTTGCAGGGTCTCCGTCTCTTCTTTCCGTTATTTTTGCAGGTATTTTTTGATTTGTAATTCTACGGGAAGTTTCAATCATTTCTGTTACAGAATAACCTTGTTCGCTGCCAAGATTAACAGTAATACTTTTATTATTTTTTATTAAATAATTAAAAGCCGTTACATGCCCTGATGCAAGATCGTTTACATGAATATAATCGCGGATACAAGTACCGTCAGGTGTATCATAGTCATTTCCGAAAATCTGCATTTCTTTTCTTATTCCGCAGGCTGTTTCCATAATAATAGGAATTAAATTTGCAGGATTTTGTTCCAACCCTTTTAAACGCTCTTTTACATCGTAACCTGCCGCATTAAAATAGCGAAGGCTGGCAAAGCGGATATTCTTTAGTTTATCGTACCAATCTAAAATACGTTCAATTTCCAATTTAGTAAAACCGTAAAAATTTTCAGGTACTGTAGGGTGCTTCTCATCAACAGGTAAATACTTAGGCTCTCCGTAAACGGCTGCGCTAGAAGAAAAAATTATATTTTTTATTCCTGCCGTGCTTGCGGCATTTAATATATTGATAGTCCCTGTAATATTGTTATGTGCATATTTTTCAGGGTTCAGCATTGATTCTCCTGCCGCCTTAGAGGCTGCAAGGTGGACTACCGCATCAAAAGAAAGGCTTTTCATTGCATTAAGGAGTGTGTTAAAATCGTGAATATCGCCGTGAATAAAATCAGAATCTTCAAAAAGGTTTTCCCGCAGCCCGCTTGAAAGATTATCATAAACTGTGCATTTATACCCTTGATCAAGAAATTCACGTGTAACATGACTGCCTATATAACCGGCTCCGCCAATAATTAAAATGTTCATGATAATAAATATATCATATAAAAGAAAAAATTAAAATATTTTTTAAGATTAACGGGAAAATTAATTAGTTAATTTCCTCTAATTGAGATGCAATTTCTTCCCATTGATGGGTTTTTGCTTCAATATTTAAGATACATTCATCAAGCTGTTGTTTTACAGCTTTTGCTTTTTCGCTGTTAGAATATACTAAAGGCTTTGATAATTCTGTTTCAAGACGAGATTTTTCGTTTTCTAATGTTTCCAGCTCTTTTAAAATTTCAGCCTCTTTTTTTTCCAGTTTGCGTAAATTAGACTGCCTTTGTTTCTCCGCAATCCGCCGCTGTTCATTGGAAATAATGTTATTTTCATTGCTGCTAGGCGTGCTAACCGCAGGTTTTTCTTTGTTAACTGTTGCTTGCCCGCTTTTTTTCTCATCTTCTCTTTCAATTTTTTCAAGATAATAAGAATAATTTCCGTAAAAGAGTTTTGCTCTTGCAGGAAGCAGATTTTCACCCGGCTGTAATTCAAGCGTTTTTGTTGAAAGCGCTTCCATAAAAGCGCGGTCGTGAGAAACAAAAATAATAGTACCTGTAAAGTTTTTCAAAGCCTCTAATAAAATATCTTTTGAATATAAATCAAGGTGGTTTGTAGGCTCATCGAGTATCAGCAGATTCATGGGTTTTAAAAACATTTTTAACAGGGCAAGGCGGCTTTTTTCCCCGCCTGAGAGAACAGAAACATTTTTATAAATATCATCGCCTCTGAATAAAAATGCACCTAACATATCGCGTAATTTTGGTATTAGTGCAAGAGATGCCTCTTCTTCCATAAACTCAATTATTGTTTTTGTTGTTGAAAGCGCTTCTGCTGCATCCTGAGAAAAATAGCCATGCTTTATACCGGAGCCGTATTTTATATTGCCTTCAAAATTATTATCTATACCCGCTATAATTCGTAAAAGCGTAGACTTACCGGCTCCGTTAGGTCCTGCAACTACAAGACGCTCGCTTGAGTTTAAAATAAGATCAAGCGAAGAAAGCACTTGTCTTTGACCGTAACACTTACCTATGCCTTCCAATGTTAAAGCGATATTTCCGCAATGGGGTACAGGCGGAAAAGTAATATTTATTTTTTTTAAAGATTCAGGTATTTCAATATGTTCCATTTTTTCCAAGCGTTTGATTAGTTCCTGAGCAAAGGAGGCTTTAGAAGCCTTGTAACGGAAACGTTTTATCAGCGCTTGCGTTTTTATTATTTCTTCTTGCTGCTCTTCATGGCGTTTTACAAGACTTGCAAGTTCTATTTTTCGTGTATTTTCAAAAGATGTGTAATTGCCTGCGTATCGTTTTAAACTGCCGTTAAAAAGTTCATATACTTCGTTTACGCAAACATCTAAAAAATATCTGTCGTGCGAAACTAATAAGTAACCGCCTGAAAAAGTACTAAGCCATTTTTCAAGCCAGTATCTTGCTTCAATATCAAGGTAATTTGTAGGTTCGTCTAATAATAAAATATCAGGTTTTTCTAAAAGCATTTTAGCAAGGGCAATACGCATTTGCCAGCCGCCTGAAAATTCTCCTGTGTTACGTTCCATATCTTTTATTGAAAAACCTAATCCTGTAAATACCGAGTAAATATCAGCTTCGCGTCTGTAATAATTTAAATTTTCAATTTGCTCCTGTAATAAATGATGTTCTTCGATTAAGTTTTTTTCAGATATATTATCAGATTTGTTTTCATTTGTTTTTTCAAGCATTTCTCCGATTTTTTCAAGACGTTCAATTAAAGTATGGACAAAATAAAAAGCTGTTTCCGCTTCTTCTCTAAGACTTTTTCCGTGATGAACAATTCCGGATTGAGGCAGATAAGAAATGCGCGTATTTTTTTGAATAGAGCGTTCTCCTGAATCGGCTTGTATTTTATCTGCAATTATTTTCATTAATGTTGATTTGCCGGATCCGTTTGCGCCTGTAAGACAGGAACGCGAACCTGCAGCAAGACGCAAGGATACATCATTTAATATATTTCTATCTGCAAAACTTAAGTTTATACGGGAAAATTGAACAAAAGCCATTTTTAATCAGAGTCTTTAAAGAAATATAAAACCAGCGGAGATGAATCACGGCGCATAACGGTTATGTCATCAATACCATAATCCGGTATAACTTCAAGACGTAAGCCCTGATTATCAAGCACATATAAAAAATAAAAATTATTATTTGATCTAATATCTGTAAATTGTAAAGTGAACGCACCGTTGAAACGATCTTCATAAGAAGGAGATATATATAAATCCATGCTGATGCGTCCTGTCCCGTTTGTTTCTTCCGGAAATAATTGCGGGACAAGTAAATCAAAACCTGTCCATGTAAAATCGCCTGTGGTGCGCAATGTAATTGTACCGAAATTATTACTTGTAAATACAGGACCCTGATTATAAATATTCATTATAATTTCTTCGCGCCTTGCATTTTCCTGCAAGATAATATCATTTACATCGGTGGGAAGAGAGACAAATATTAATGTGCGTCTTGTTCCTGTATTCCCGCCTTGTGATGAGTCTAAAAATTGAACAGATAAAGAATTATTAGGGCGCAATAACATTTGCAAAGTAGAACCTTTTCCTTCAAAACTAAAAGCGCGTTCTCCGTCGGAAATAATTCTATCATACTCAAATTGTCTTTCTGTATCAGGAAGTATAATTCGTGCTATTCCTGTATCCTGACCGGGATCAAATCTGTATCGTTTTTCTAAAGATTGAATATTGATCTTTCTTGAGTTAATCATTTGTAAATAAAAATCAGGAGACCATCTTCTTGATAAAATCAAATCAAGGTCCGGATTTTTTAATGTTTCAGTATTATCAAGATCGGTAGTTTGAATAATACTTTCGTTCTGATTAAATAATTTTAATCTGTTTGAAAAACAGTAGCCTGTAATTCCGTCTTTGGTTAGAACTTTATACCAATCACCGACAAGCGGATCTCCTGAAGTTCCTATAGGCGGATTGCCTTTTACTTTTGCTAAAATTTTTATTATTTCGCCGACACGCAAACGATATACGCGCCTTGAATTATTATCTGTGTTATCACGGATGGGAAGAGCGTCTTGCAAATTCTCAGCATATGTCTGTGCAAATTCATTAAATTCCAGCGCTTTTAACTGAGTTTTCTTCTTGCTGCCGACAAATTCAAATTGAGAAAGCGGAACTTCTATTTTATCAAAACCGTTTTCTTCGCGTAACGCTTCCGGGATTCCTACTACATATTTTTTTTCGATATTTGATCTGATATAAACAGGCAGTATAGTGCCTGATAAAATAGGCGGCTCATCAATTGACCATAGTAAAATTCCATAGCCCATCTTTGAACAAGATGAAAGTAAAAAAACAAGAAGAAGAAATAAAAAAAGTAACACCTTACGGTGTTTATATTTAAAAATCATTTTAATAAAAGAGGATGCCCAAAACCGGACATCCCCCATAAATCTTATTCTCTATTCAACGATGGCAATAATATCTGCCATTCTAAGAATAAGGTGTTCTTCCCCTTCGATTTTTACTTGAGTTCCGGCATATTTGTCGTACATTACTTTATCGCCGATATTCACCATGATTTTTTCTTTTTCTGTACCGGTTCCGACTGCAACAACTTTCCCTTGCTGGGTTTTTTCTTGTGCTGTATCGGGAATAATGATACCGCTTGCCGTTTTTGACTCATTTTTTTCCAGTTTTACCAAAACACGGTCTGACAAAGGTTTGATTTTCATATTTTCCTCCGAAATTATTGTTAATTATGATTTAATATATAGAATTCACATTTTTTCGTCAAGACACCCTGCGCCATTACTTAATAGATAAACCTGTCCAATTCCATGCGTGCGCTTATATTATTAGGGTCTAAATCCAGCGCGTCAAGCAAGGCTCTTATAGCGTCATTCGGGCGGTTAAGGGAAACTAAACATCTTGCCATACGCTGATAAATGTGTGAGGAAGTTTTATTGGTATTAGAAACTTTAACAGCTGTCTCATATTGCAAAAGAGCGCGTGAAGGAGAGCGCAATTCTTCATAAATACGTCCAAGATTTACATAGACTGATGCATCAACTTCTTCGCTGTCCTTATTCTGTTCAATAATTGAAAGCAGTATTTCTTCTGCTTTTTGCAAATTTCCGTTATTAAGAAGATAAATCGCATTATATGTTTTTACCCAAGCAGTATTTAATTGCAGTTTATTCAGACGATCCAAGAAGACAGGTATTTCATCATAATTTCGCTGAAAAAAGAAATGCCATGCAGCCCATTGATATAAATCTTCGTTTTCATTGTGGCGATCTAAAAGCATCCATGTTTCAGCTATCCTGCGCCCGAGTACCCATTCATTGCTGAGACGTTTGCATATTTCTAAATCGATGTAAGGATATTGCGCCACAGTTAAAAATTTATTATTACGCAGCAATGAAAAAGCGTCATTGGTGTTAAAAAAACGGCTGTAATAGATAAGACCGAATTGGCGCAAAAAGCGGCGGGAGGCTTTGCTTTGATCGATATCGTTAAGCGGGAGATCGTTTAACAATTTAAAAAGATTAACAGCTTCTTTTTCATTTTGATCCTGCAATGCAATTAAAGAAAGATTGTAAAGAGCCGTTTCATTCTGTGAATTTTCTGTTTGAGTTATAATTTTCCAGATTGATATTGCGCTGTCCTTGAAACCTGCAAGATACAATGCATCTGCCTGACGGTTTAAAGTATCCTTATCATTTAAAGATGAGAAAATTTCAGCGCTTCTTATAAGATCGCCGAAATCATAATGATATTCGGCTGCAAAACGCAGTGTGTTAGGTGAAAGAATTTGCACGTTTGCAGAATTAAGCAATAATTGCAGATCGGCAGAGGCACCTCTTATATCGCTGCGGAAAGTTTTTAAAACAGCCAGATTAACAGATATGGACTGGCTTCCGTCAGATTCAATATTTTGTAAATTAAGGTTTGCAGTTTCTACATTGTGAAAATCGCCTAACAGGATATGAAAATATAGTTTTAAATTATTTAATTTTGAGTCTGTAATAAAAGACATCCATTGGCGAAGACGGATTTCATTTTCATTATTGATAGCCGAATCTTTTACAAGAGCAGAAGCGGCAACAGCGATTATAGGCTGCGATGACGGATATGCTTTTAATGCGTTATTGATTGATGTTTGGTAATTGGAAAGGGAAGAGCGGTTCCGGAAGGCAAGCGCTCTGCGCCGTTTTAAAATAGAAAGCCAAGATTCAACACCGATTGCTCTTTTTTCAAGACGGTCAAGTTCAGCGTTTAGATAGTCGTACTCCCTTTCCGTGCCGAAAAAATCAGAGGCTTTAACGTCATATTCACGCAATATACGGATAAAATTATCTTGCTCCCTTGATAACTTTGATGAGTTTTTTTCGGTAATGTAAAAAACCGTTAAAATAATGCCTGCTAATAAAAAAAGAAATAACCCTGCAAATAATGTTATGCGCAATATTTTCGGATCGTTTAAATTAACATGGGTTTTCATTTACGCTTCTTTTTTTATATGGTTTTCAAGTATTGTTTTTTTGATGCTGTCTAAAACACCGTTTACAAACTTGTATGAATCGTCAGTGCCGAACTCCCTGCAAATACCGATTGCTTCGTCAATTACAATAGAAGCAGGGATTTCTTTTTGATACATCAGCGTGTAGGCTGATATCCTTAATACAGCTAAATCTACGCGGTTAAGACGCACTATGTCCCAATTATCTAAATGATTTTGGATTTGAGTGTCTATATCGGTTATATTTTCGACAGCACCTGCAATTAATGCACGGGAAAAAGCAGACGTATTTTCATCGAGTTTATTTAATTTTTCTTCTTCAAGCCAGGCGAAAGCTAAAAGTTCTTCTACAGGAACGCGCGGTTCTCCTGAAACGCAGTTTGCTTCCCAAAAAAACAATGCTTGAAAAGCCAGTATACGAGCTTTTCGCCTGGATGCCATTCACTTACCTACCAGACAAGGTTTCTTTCATGTATTTGAAACGATCTGTTTGTCCGCAGTTCTGCGATTATTTCATCTGTCGCTTGTTTTAAAATCCCTTGTTGTTTTTCTGTTTGGATCATTGCAGTTAATAAATTTCTAACTGTTGTTCTTGCTCTTGGATCTACGCCTTGAGGGAGTAAATAACTCGGGACAATATCATCAAGTTCAAGATTTTTGAACTCTAAGTTTCTTATAATTTTGATAATTAAATAACCCGCATTTGATTCAATTAATCCTGAAACCTGTCCTTGTCTTAATCTGAATGCTTCATTAACAAAGTCTCTGCCGAAAGTTTGTTCTGAAACCTGATGTCTGGGAACAGAACCCATATCAGATACATAACCTGCGCTTGGAGATGCACGGTCTGCAATTGAATCAAATCTTGAAGTATCAGAATTAATTTCTCTGATTAATCGCTCTCCTAATTCTCTTGCTCTGGTTCTTGCTGTTGCATCCTGTCCGAATGGAATTTGAATATAAGTAAATTCGACCGTTTCATAACGGACTAAATCCTGCCTTCTCATATTATAAAGATAATTAATTTCATCTGCAGAAGGAGCGCCTAATGTTTGTGCAGTTCTTAAAAGACTTTCTTTTTTTGTCATTATAAATTTTTGTAAAATTAATTGTTTTCTGATACGTTCTCTGTATCCTGCTTCATCCATATGGAATTCATTTCTCAGCGCTTGTGCAAATTCAGCATCGGTAGGCTGTCTGTTTAAATTTTGCGCTAACATACTTCGCAGCTGCTGAACATTTTGATTTACTTCGTTTTCTGTGATGGTAATTCTGTCGCGTTCTGCAGCTTGTAAAACAAGCTGTTCGTTGATCATATCGTCAAGGACATCTATACGCTGGGTTTGAGGCATCGCCTGTCCTACGACCCTTTCCCTGTATTCAACTTCAGTGCGGAGCTGCCTGCCTGTAATCGGTACGCTTCGGATTAAATTTACAACAGCTATTGTCTTTAAATCAAAAGACTGTGCAAAAACGCTTACTGTTATTAAAGAAATTAGAATAAAAAACAATGTCTTTTTCATAAATATCCTTCTAAATATAAAATTACTTACTTAATATAACATAAAATATAACAAATGATAAGGGGAAAGGTTAAAAAATTGAAGGCTGGGATTTGAATTTTTTAATATCTCATTTTTTTACTTAAAATTAAGATATTACTCAAGAACCGCCCTAATCCTTCTGACTCCGGCAGAAGAGGATTGTTCCTTTTGTATTTTAAACACCCCTAAAAGCCCTATCCGCTGCACATGAGGGCCCCCGCAAACCTCTTTTGTAAAGAAGTCTTTTACAGAGTTCCCTATCGTGTACACCTTTACCTGCGCCTCATATTTTTCCCCGAAAAGGGCTATCGCTCCCTGAGCTTTCGCCTCTTCTATACCCATTGTTTCCATAAAAACGGGAAGGTCTTTTTTTATCTGTTCATTTACTATATCTTCCACTTTTTTGATTTGTTCTGCTGTCATGGGGGTGTCATGGGTAAAATCAAAGCGAAGGCGCTCCGCTGTGATATTACTGCCTTTTTGAGCGGCATGCTCTCCGAGTGTCATTCGTAAAGCCTGATGCAGAAGGTGGGTGGCGGTATGGTATTTAACAGCCATTTCCCCCTGATCGCCCAAGCCCCCCTTAAAAGCCTGTCCGCTCTGTGAGCGGGACAGCTCCTGATGCTTTTTAAAAGCCTCGTCAAATTCATCTCTGTTTACAGTCATTCCTTGTTCTGCGGCAAGTTCTTCCGTTAATTCGATGGGGAAGCCGTAAGTGTCATAAAGTTTAAATGCAAGCCGCCCAGACATAATTTTGCGGGGGTCTTTGAGCAGGTTAGGAAGAAGTTTTTCAAATTCATGTTCCCCTTTTTGGAGGGTTTCCATGAACTTCGCTTCTTCCTTGTTAAGTTCGCTTATTATAAACGCTCTGTTCTGTTCAAGTTCAGGGTATGCCCCTTTAAATTGCTGAACAACAACCTCTGCGATTGGACACAGGCTTAATTCCGCTCCCGTGAGTTTTCTCCCGTGCCGTACAGCACGGCGTATCAGGCGGCGCAGAACGTAGCCTGCCCCCACATTAGAAGGGCTTACCGCTTTAGGGTCGCCTAAAATAAAAGTTGCAGAACGCACATGGTCTGCGATGATTCGTATGGAGCGGTCTGTCTCTTCATTTTGAGTGTATTTAGGCACTGCCCCTTGCTGCGCCGCCGTTTGTTCGATAGCGGTAATAATCGGCGTGAAAATCGCTGTATCATAAACTGAGGCTTTCCCGTTTAATACGGTAACTGTTCTTTCGATACCCATGCCTGTATCAACGCATTTTCTGGAAAGCGGCTCATAATTGCCTTCTTGGGTTTTGTTATACTGCATGAAAACATCATTCCAGATTTCAAGCCATTTTCCGCATGAACAGCCGGGTTTGCAATTATCACTGCAAGGCTTGTCTCCAATGTAATAGAACATCTCGCTATCAGGTCCGCAAGGACCGGAAGTACCTGCAGGTCCCCACCAGTTATCAATCCACGGAAGATAGGCGATTCTGTTTTCCGGGATGCCTAGACTTTTCCAGATAGCGGCAGATTCATCATCGCGGGGGATATCGCCTTCGCCTTGAAAAACAGTCACTGCAAGTTTTTCAAGAGGGATATTAAGCCATTCCTTTGAGGTGAGAAACTCAAAACTCATTTTGATCGTTTCTTCTTTAAAATAATCCCCCAGCGACCAGTTACCGAGCATTTCAAAAAAAGTAAGATGAGAAGCATCTCCTACGCTGTCGATGTCGCAAGTGCGTATGCACTTTTGAAAATCAGTTAATCTTTTTCCTGCAGGATGCTCCTGCCCTAAAAGATAGGGGACAAGCGGATGCATACCCGCTGTTGTAAAAAGGACTGTAGGGTCATTCTCCGGCAGAAGGGACTTACCTTGTATTTGCGCGTGCCCTTTGGAGATAAAAAAGTTAATATACTTGCTGCGAAGTTCATCGGCTGTTAATTGTTTCATGTGGGGATTTTAGCATATTAAAAAAAAAGTGAGAAGGGCTGTGACGCTTAACAATTATTTTCAACCTATACAGGTTTATTTCTTCATTGTTGTTTTCTCTAAATCATGTTATATTTTGAATATGACTATAACTCAGACCATTGATATTCCGGCTGATCGCCGTATCACCCTTGAAGTTCCTCTTGAAGTACCAACAGGAAGAACGATTATTGCTTTTACTCCAATGGCGGAAACAGAATCTATTACTGATATACTAAACAACTATTACAAAAACCATAGCTCCCGTCTGGATGATGATTTAAAATCAGCTTCATATCGATTGCTTGCTGAGGTAGATTGGTAAATGATTCGAGGTGAAATATGGTGGGCAAATCTCCCTGTTCCTGAAGGTTCAATACTCGGAAAACGCCGTCCGGTATTAATAATCCAGAGCAATGAATTCAACCGCAGTAATATCAATACAATTATTTGCGCGGCAATAACATCTAATACCGAGTTGGCTTCTTTACCTGGTAATTTATTATTGGAAAAATCCGTATCTGGTTTAGACAGAACATCGACAGTTAATTTTTCACAAATTACAACTATAGATAAAGATGATTTGACTGAACAGGTATCCATGTTGCCAAAACACATGTACGAAAAAATAAACGGTTGTCTTAAGACCGTTTTGGAAATTCTATAATCCTTTCTTTTTACTGTAGATATTTTATCTATACTGAACCGCCGCCGAATTTTCTATATGAGACACGTTCGTTAAATGACATTTTACTTCTGCGTGAACCTTTGCCTTCAGGGAAACCGATAGGGAGAACAACCCGCAAATGATAACCTGCCGGCGCTCCTAAAAATGAGAGGGCTGCTTTTTGTTTTTCTTCGTCGAAAAACGGGCTGTCTAACCAAAGAGATTCATAGCCTAATGCGGTGATTGCTAATAACATTTGTGTTGCGGCGGCAGAATAATCTTCCATTTCAAAATTATATTTTCCTGTTTGTGTAGATTTATCTGTCAGGACTGCGATGGCGCAGGGCGCTGTCAGCATACCTTCCGTTGGAGCCAGATCGCATAACCCTTGCAAAGAAGCTCTGTCAGGTAAAATTATAAGCCTGACGCATTGGGAGTTAATTCCGGTGGGCGCTGCAAGCCCTGCTTTTGCAATTTTTTCAAGGTCATTTAGGGGTACGCAATCGGACAGGAATCGTTCTTTATGTGAATATCTTTTTTCTATTGCTTCGAATATATCCATTTAAGTTTATTATACATACCTGCGGACTTTTTTACAATAATCTTCGTATTCACTTCCGTAATGGCTTATAAGAAATTTTTCTTCACGTATAATTTGACGGTGTATAATAATTATCAAAAAAACTAAAAATATAATTACTAATATATTTGAGTAAGCAATAAAAATACCTATAAAGAATGATATAAACCCTAAATAAACAGGATTTCTGCTGATTGCAAATGTTCCGTTTGTAATTAATTTACCGCTTGTATTTTGATCTATACCGACACGAAATGATTTTCCGAATATTTTTAAAGTAACACCAAACCATATAAGGCTTAAGGTACAAACACAAATAGAAATTATATATAACAGATTTGATTCCCAAAAACTTTTTACTAAAATTTCCGGGAAAGGCAGTTTAAAAAAAGTTGATAATAAACCGTGAATAAAGAGTAATATTACAGGTATAAGGAAAAAGTCGGTTTTATCTGTAACACCGAATACTATCGCTTTAATTCCTTGATGACGAAGCATTCTTGCGCGGATCATTATCATTATTAATAGGATTGGGAATTCTAAGATGGGGATGTATTTTAACATGGTTAGTATATAATACATTAAAATGATATTTATTGCAATTAAAACTGATACTGATCGCCTTTATATAACAGAGGTAATAAAAAAAGACAGGTAATAAAAATTGGAAGAACTCGATTGGCAGGATATGATTGTTGCGATCATTTTAATTATATGAAATAATTATAACAAGTAGGAATAAATGGCAAAAGACTATAAAAAGGAATATAAAGATTTATATTTACCAAAAATAAAACCAATGTTAATTGATATCCCCGAAATAAATTTTGTTGCTGTAGAAGGTAAAGGCAATCCAAATGATAAAGACGGGGAATATCAAATGGCTATGCAATTATTGTATAGTATTCAATATACAATAAAAATGAGCAAAATGGGAAATAATAAAATAAACGGTTATTTTGATTATGTAGTCCCGCCCTTAGAAGGATTATGGTGGTTTGAAAACGGTGTTAAGATTCCGCCTATTGATAAATCAAAATATAATTGGATTTCGTTAATTCGTTTACCGGAATTTGCCGATGAGAATATTTTTAAATGGGCTTGTGACGAAGTAACTAAAAAGAAAAATATAGAAACACAAAATGCAAAATATTATAAATTAAATGAAGGTTTATGTGTTCAATGTATGCATTTAGGTTCTTATGATGACGAGCCGAAAACGATAAAATTAATTGACGAATTTATCAAAGAAAATAATTTAATAAATGATATTAATGAAGTGAGAAGGCATCATGAAATATATTTATCAGATCCAAGAAAAACAGAAGTGTCAAAACTGAAGACAGTAATAAGAATACCTGTAATGAATAAATAAAATGGAAATTAAAATATATTTAAATGATTATTTTAACGCAGTTTTTAATCTTGTTCATAAAACAATAGAAGAAATATATCCCGGATATTACCCAAGAGCAGCAGTCGATTTTTTTCATAATCATCATTCAAAAGAGAATATGGAAAAGCAATTACCCAATGAATACACATTAATTTTGATGGAAGATGATAAAATTATTGCAACCGGAACATTGGCGCAAAATGAAATAAAAAGGTTCTTTGTATTGCCTGAATATCAAGGTAAAGGCTATGGAAAGTTATTGTTAAAAGAACTGGAAAAGAAAATTGATTTTGAAAAATACGATAAATTAATATTAGACTCTTCGTTAGGAGCTGTAAAATTTTATGAAACTAACGGCTATACTTATAAGCAATATATGACAATTGATTTACCTGACAATATTTATTTATGTTATTTAGAAATGGAAAAAATAATAACTAAATAAACAAAAAAATATGTTAATGGAGGTATTTTTATGGAAGCAAAAATGGTTAAAAAAGATTCTGTTAAGCTTGCAGGTTTTGCTGTTAAGACAAGGACAAAAGACGGGGAAAATTTAAAAGCGATCCCGAAATTCTGGCTGGATTATATATCAGACGGAAGATGCAAAAAATTACACGAGGAATCTTTTCTTGAAAGACATGCGGAGTACGGAGCATGTTTTCCCGAAAATCCTGAAAACAGCGAGTTTACCTATGTAATCGGAGTTGAAGTAAAGGAAGGATATAATGTACCGGACGGGTATCATGTCTGTACAATACCGCAAGCTTTGTATGCTGTATTTTCTTCTCCCCCTGCTGACGAGGCGAATTTTTCATCATCGATTCAGGGAACATGGAAATACATTTATTCAGAGTGGTTTCCAAAATCCGGTTATGAGTTTGACAACGGCAAAGTAGACTTTGAACTCTATGATGAACGCTGTATGGGAGAAACAGGAAAGATCTGCGATATATATATTCCTGTTGTAAAGAAGTAAAGAAATTAACTGTCTGTTGAAAAACAGGCAGTTAATTTTTTTTTTAATAAGAATAGGAAGAGCTTCTTAAACCTTGATTATTATTGTTATTTGCAATAAAATAAAAAAGAGGAAAGAAATGAACTTATCATATACCTTTTGGGAAGCAAAAGAAGGCGGATATATCGGTTATCTTAATCAATATCCTGATTATTGGACTCAAGGTGATAATGTAGAGGAACTTGAAAAAATGCTTGCATCACTTTATGACGATCTAATTCAATTTAATGATTTACAACCTGCTGTTCCTGAACAAACAGGGTTAATCGCCATTGCTGTATGAAGAGAATTGACTTAATAAGAATCATTGAAAAAAACGGAGCTGTATTTATAAGGCATGGAAGTAATCATGATTGGTATAAAAATCATGAAACAGGAATTGCTGAAGCCATTCCTCGACATAAAGAAATAAAAGAAAATCTGGCAAAGAAGATAATAAAAAGACTTTCATAAGAATCCAGCACTTTTTGTATTTCATTCCTCTTCAATTAATTCGTAGATTATAAGTATTTATTCGAAATTTCCTCGATTGAATGTTCTATTTTCACAGATATATCACTTAACAGGTTTTTAATTATTTGTTTTGTCTCATTATTTATTATATTTGCCGGTAAAAAAAGTTCATAAACATCAATTTCAAAGCAATTTGCCAATTTTACTAGGGTTAAAGAGGATACCCAGCTCTTTCCTGTCTCAATATCTGCTAAGAAATTTGTAGAAATCCCTATTTTTTCTGCTAATTTAACCTGAGACCAGCTTCTTAAACCTCTATAATGTTTAATATTCGAGCTTAAAATGCTTCTTAATTCATTATCTTCCATAACTTTAATAATTTAATCAAATTTTAGAAATTACTTGACTATCTTTCAAATGGATAATAGTATATAAATACAAGTGGTATTACTTGGTTAAGAAATAATTGAAAAAGGTCTTTACGGAGGAAATTATGAAAAGCAAAATGGTATGGTTAGGAATGTTGGCATTGATGTCGGTATTTGGAATGGCATTTATTGGTTGTGGTCTTGATAATAATACTGATCCTAAGAGTATAACCATTACAGGTATTACCGGTAATTATGATGCAGTACAAATTATGATTGGAAATAATGAACCTATTGCTATGGGAATGGGTTTAATTTCTAATGGTTCTGCAACAGTACAATTATTTAATACATCAACAAACCCTATTTGCCAATGTGGAGGAGACTGCTGTAATGATATAGAATGTGATTGCATAAATATAACTGATGTTATTTGGACAGGAAATGGTTCATATATGATTGAAATAATGATAGGAAATTTGCAAAGTGAGGATTTTAAAATTATATGTTTATACAAATGGGAAGTCTTTCCAACAACTCGGTATTTCTGAGAATTTAACTCATGAGCAATATATTTCAAAAATACCAAAATATAACTTTTCATCTGCATCATCTGTTATTCCGTTTAATAAATTTATTGAAGTATCCGGTTGGATGGGAGGAGAAGGAGAATTATATATTCCTCCCATTGAAGAGTATATTATTGGAGAATGGTATGAAAAAACGTTACAATATAATTTATATTTAACATTTTATGATGACAATTCATTTGAAATGATTGCAGATGAAAATTATTACGATGGAACATATTTAATATCTGGAGATAGTATTACTATTCAATTCACCGATAAAAAAATAATAAAATATTATTTATGGGGTCAAAGTGGTGATTATTATTTAGCTATGCCATATTTAGATGAACAAATACAACTAATTAGGAACTAAAAAACTTATTATGAGAATGAGTTAAATTTTTAATAATATGCAACAAAATGTAAAGAAATTAGATATAAAAAAGCTGTGAATGGAGAAACACAATCCCCTAAAAAGGAAACTGCTGTTTCTCCATTAAGTAAAGCTACTCTTTCAGTCCGGCTAAAGTGGTAATAGCCTGTGCCCAAAGTACATACTTGAGGGTGGCTAAGTCCCTGATTGTTTTTACGTTAAAAGCGGCTTTTAACTTTTCTGCGTCACCGTCGCTTACTCCCTGAAGGGCTGATACTGGGGCATCAGCGAGTTCCTTGAACGATTTTCCTTCAAACGCCTTGTCCAATGCATTGTTAATTTGCATCATATTAAACTCCTTTTAATAAAATATTATATAATTTTATATTAACCTCCGTTTTTTATCAAGAGAAAAATAATATATTCTGTTTTAATTTTTTATTTATTATCTACTAATCCGACTGCAAACTTCACCGTAAGTTCAAAAAACTGAGGTGTAAGGCGGGAAGGAACATCGCTTGCATTATTTAATGACCGCCATGTTTCAGGAAGATTGCGGTATTCATTCTGTTCTTTAATTTTTCCTGAGATAATTAAATCCGCAAAATCAGGACGTGTCCTTAAAAGCGCTTCGTATTTTTTCGCTTCTTCTTCAGGCAGTAAGGTAATGGTTTGCGCGGCTAGTCCTGCACGCAAAAAGCCGACATCGTCAGAGAAGGGGGTAGGGGCAAGCATGATATTATCCATGCGTAATTTATTAGCCGTTACAAGTGCGTGATCGCGTAATTGCAAAAATGAGTTTCTCACTTTGCTGATACTTGCAAGTTCGCTGTGTTTTAAAATATCTTCTGTAATTGTAGAAAAAACAAAAACGTTTCCTGCGCCGCATACGTCAAAATTAAAAATTCTCGCTTTTTCCAGTCCCCACAATCTTAATTTTTCTGCAAGCGAATAAGAGCCTTGCGCTTCAAGACTTTCACCCGCTGTGATCTCCTCCTTATCTGTAAAAACAATCATCCAATTGCCGATACGTTTTTGACCGAAGATCATTGCAGCGTTTATCAGCTGAAAAACAGCGATGCTGTTATCATTCGCTCCGGGACTGCCTTGCACACGGTCGTAATGTGCGCATAACAAAAATGGGTTGCCGCCGCTGAAAGGAAATATTCCATTCGTTTCGCGCAAGTTTTTTTGTCCTTGAGGGAAAATAAAGATGTGGCGGTTTCCTTCTACCGGAATTACAGTTGAATTAAGTTTTTGCGTTTCTATGCATTTTAATAGTATCGCATAACGGTCTGCATTTTCTGCTATAAAATCAAAATATAAATCATACGGAGGATTTTTTGACCAGTCGCTAATATTATTTTTCATTTAATTTATTTTAACCGCTTTAAAAGAATATGCAGGATTTGCAAAATGTTCCTGCGCTTCGATCAATTTTAATTCTATAGAAACATTATTATCATTAATTTGTTTTTTATTTTTTGATTTAAAACTTTCTTCTAAAATTCCGTAAACAGAAGAAGTGCAGAGATTTAAAGTTTTTTCCAAATTGTTAGTGTTAAGATACTGTGATAAAAAGACAGCGGCTGTCATGTCACCTGTTCCTGCAACTCCGTCTCCAAGAGGAAGTTCCGGTGTTGTTATTTTATAAATATTTTTTTTATCAGAAGCAATCATGCTAAGTTCCCCGTCAGTTTCTTTGAAACTTGTTAACAAGACAATGCCAGGTCCCATTTTATGAAGAGTGTTAATCGCTTTAATTGCATCTGATGTGTTTTCTATATTGATGCCTGTTAAAGTTTCCATTTCAAAGAGATTAGGGAAAATAATGTCGGCTAACGGGACAAGATCGTTTTTAATTATTTGCGGAATTTGAGGTTTAACGTAAAAACCTCTGCCCTTATCTCCCATTACAGGATCAAGGCAGTAAAGAGCATCAGGATTTGCTCTGCGTACTTTTTTTACTGCATTAATAATTGCCTTTGCAACTTCTGCTTCCCCAAGGTATCCTGATAATATCGCTTCGCATTGATTAAGTACGCCTCTTTCTTCAAGCCCTAAAACAAGGTCGGAAGTTAATTCCGCTCCAAGCGCTTTTCCGCGCCACGAACCGTATCCTGTGTGATTGGAAAATTCTACTGTGTTAATCGCCCAAACTTCGCGTCCTAATCTTTGCAAAGGAAAAACAGCGGCAGTGTTTCCCGCATAACCGTAAACCACATGAGATTGTATTGATAAAACCGCCATTGCTGCCTAACCCCTATTTATTAAACTTAAAAATTTTCCCAACCATTAGAGCTAAAAACCGTAAAAATCTTCCCTTGTCTTGCCCGTATTTTTTTGTAAAATCCATTGCCGCCTTTGTCAGTGAATATTTTCCGTATTTCATTTTCAAAAAATCCCAGTGTTTAATTATCCAAACATAAAGGTCTGCTTCTGTTCTTCCGGGAAAATTTGCCAACAACAGTTGTTTCTTAATTATCTCTATTACAGGATTATACACATTGTTATACCATGAAACAAGAGCATCGAAAAAAGGAATTTCTTCTGTAATACTTTCATTTATAAAATATTTATGAACAAGTATATGATTATAAATTACATCATATCTTCCGGGAGAACTAAAGTTTAAATCCCAATCATTTGTAAGATCGCCGAAAAATGTTTCGCAGTAAAATATTTTTTTTTCATACTCAATTAGTGCGACACGCAATTCATCTGTTGTCATCGAAGGTTTTAAATTAACTTCTGTTGATAAGCTTATAACCTCAGCATCAATAAATTCTACGTTTTGCATTTTAGCAACTGATACGCGATGATTTCCGTCTCGGACAAAATATACTCCTCCTATTTCGTATAACAAAATAGGAGGCAAGATAATATCTTTTATGTGCGCTTCGTCAACTCTTTGCCATCTCTGGCGCAAATGTTCTTTTCTGGGAAGAAAAAATTTATTAAAGTCATGGTATCTTCCTTCGCTGCCTGCAATCATTTTAATTGGAACTACCTGGCTTCCCATGTATACTTCATTTTTTGGTTTTAAAATATCTTTTACATCATGAAAAGATAATAATTTATTTCTGTCGGTATTTAAAAAAAATTGAATCTGAGAGAGCATAGCTCTCCCTCTGGCTCTTGAAAAATCTTCAGATGCTTGATTGCTTATAAAACTGTCTCCCATTTATTCACCTAAATTAATAACATAATGATCGTAAGCATTAACTACAAGTGTGTTATGCCATTTTGTACAGCGTGTTGTATTTAAATCATATAAATGAATGTGACCATGTACAAGATATTTTGGTTTAAAAGTTTTCATAAACCATAAATATGCTTTAAAACCCAGATGGCATCTGTCGCTTTGATCATGAATACCTTTTGGAGGAGCATGAGTTAATAAAATATCAACATATCTTCCTCTAAAGATTCGATTCCATAAAAGACGGGGAATCATCTTTATAATTTCTATATACATTTCAAAATCAGTATACTGATTTAAACCGTTGTTGTAGCGCATCGATCCTCCCAAACCTGCAACAAGAAAATTCCCTTCTTTTTTTACTTTTGTTCCAAGATGAATAGCTCCGCAGCCCAAATATTCACTTTGTGTTTGAATAAAAGGGGTGTCAAACATTTTTCTGTAATGTTTTAATTCATCAGTATGATGATTGCCGAAAACAAAAAATAAAGGTTTGTTTAAAGTCGAAACAATAAAATCAAGATAATCAAAAGGCAGATCCCCTGCGGATAGGATTATATCGACATCGGCAAAACGTTCTTTTATTTGAGAGGAATAAACTTGGGGGTCTATGTGGTCAGAAATGCACAGTATTTTCAAAATTTTACCTATTTTGCCGATAATTTATATAATATATTTACTTGTTTTTTAATACATTAATGATATATATATTATAATATATTTGGCAGGTGTAAGGAAAGTCTAATGATAAATAAAACCGTAATTTTAAGCATAAACAAAGCTTGCTCAATGTTATTTTTAACGGTTCTTTGTTTCGTTCAAATACAAGGTTTAAATGCTCAGTCGAATTATGCAAGGGGTGAAGAATTGTACATGCACAACAAGCCTTCTGAAGCTGCCGTTTTTCTTGAACGCGCCCTTGCTGAAGACCCTGCAAATATCAGAACTTTTCTTTATCTTGGCGTTGTGTATGAGCAATTAGGAAGAGCGAATGAAGCGATTACAGTTTATTTGCAAATATTGCCAAGGGCAGGAAATATGTCTGCCAATGTTGCATCAAATTTAGGTAATGTATATTTTAAAAGAGGAAGCACAGAAGATGCGGAAAAGTATTATACTCAGGCTATAGATTATAACTCAAGATATTCACAGGCTTTTTTAGGAAGAGCAAATACAAAAATTAAAGCAGGCAAATTGCTTGAAGCAATCGATGATTATGAACTTTATTTGACACTCGAACCTTCTTCGCCTCAGCGTCAGAATATAGAAAGTTTGGTAAATTTAATCCAATCAGAAATTGCAGCTGAAGAAATGAGGCGTATTCTTGCAGCAGATCAGGAACGCCGGCTTGCCGAAGAAAGGCAAAGGCTTTTAGATTCAGTTTCTGCTTCTCTTCAGTCAGCCGCCGATTCAAGTCAGGCGGTTTCTTCGGGAGCGGAGAGCGTTGAACATTATCGCGGAGAATTTGAACTTGAATAATATGTTTGTAAAAAATCATTCAGTATTTAAAAACGGGGGGAGTTTTTAATGGAAAAAAGAAAAAAAATAATTATATTTTCCTGCGCAGGAGCGGTATTGCTTGCCGGCATTATTGTACTTATATTGACGCTCGGAAAATGCAGTGCAGGCGGTGATACAACATTGAGCAGCGCGGATGCAAAAAGGGCAAATATTTTACGCCTTGCAGCCGATTATGCAGCAGCAGGTGAATTTGACAGGGCGCTGAATTTAATTGACGGGCTTTTAATAGAAAATCCTGATGATGAAGATGCACGCTCTTTACAGCGTGCTGTTCTTAGCAGTGAAAGAGGCGATCGCAATTATGATCAAAGCAGCGGTGCAGAGGCTCTTTTAGAAGCGCAAAGACGTTTTCTGGAAGAACAGAGGCGGAACAATGAAGCTCTTGCTTCCAGTTTACAAAGAGCGGGTAACTCTCCGTCAAATAATAATTCGTTAGCCGAAATGGAAGCTGTTACGCGCATGCTTGCTGCAGAAGCAGAGGCTGCCGCAACACGCAGAGCCGAGGCTGCAGCAGAGGAAGCGCGAAAAAAAGAGCAGGAAGCAGAAATGGCGCGCGCTTCGCGGGAAATGCAGGAAATAATGCGGCGTGTAAATAATCTTGTCTCTGACGGAAAAGCGCGCTTAAATGCAGGAGACCTAAACGGAGCCTCGCAATTATTTAATGAAGCGCGAAGTTTAATACCTGCAAGCGAATCGCATTTTGAAGCGCAAAAGTTAGCTGAAATGGCAGACGCTTATTATAATTTCAGTACAAAAAACCCCAATACACCTGCGGGAAGGGATGCTCTTAATAATGCCTCCCAAACTGCAAATGAAGGGGTTGCAAAAGATTCATCTGTTGCGCTTTCGCATTACGTTCTGGGAAGAATTGCACGTGATGCAAATCAAAATGACAAAGCAATCAGCGAATTAAGAGAAGCAGCTCGCCTTGATCCTAATAATTATTTGTATCATCACGAATTGGGAAGGGTTCTTTTTATAGCAAGACGTTTAGCAGAAGCAAGAGATTCTTTTCAGGCAGCTGTCAAGTTAAACCAAAATTTTGAACCTTCATGGTATAACTTGGGCGGAACTTTCCGTGCGCTAAACCGTCAGGATGATGCGCTTGAAGCATACAGGCATGCTGTAACAATAAAAGATGATTATGCTGTCGCGCATAGGGAAATAGGACGTATTCTTGCCGCAAAAGGGGATGCAAGCGGTGCAGTACAGGCTTTTACAAAAGCATTGCAGTACAATCCGAATGATTTTAACGCGTTATGTGAATTAGCGGCAGCTCAAAGCCAAGCCGGAAACAATACAGAGGCGGAAACTTTATTTTCAAGAGCGCTTCAGATGAGACCTAACGACAGCCAGACAAATTATAATATGGCTTTAGTAAAATTGGAACTTAAAAAAATCAACGAAGCTATAACTTTTGCAAAAAATGCGGTAGATACAAATTCAACAAATGCAATATATGTTTACACATTAGGTCTTGCTTTGGAAGCGTCTAACGCCAATGATCTTGCGATAACATCTTATAAAAGAGCGGCTACCCTTGATCCAAGATATTTAAGACCGCGCATAAATTTAGGTAAACTTTTTATGCTGGAAGAAAATTATACTGAAGCGATCAATTATCTTAATGAAGCCTTTGCTGTAGAAACTAACAACTTTGAAGTTAATAATAATTTAGGCGCGGTTTATGCAAAAATGAATGATTGGGCAAACAGTATTAATCATTATGAAAAGGCAATTGCTGTAAGATCAAATGATCCTATGGTACATTTAAATCTTGCACGCGTATACGCAGCATCCAATGATCATCAAAAGGCACAAGGCTCTTATTTAACAGTGATACGTCTTGCACCTAACAATTGGGATGCAATTTATGAATTGGGAATGACGTGCGTTACCTTAGGTCTTAATACCGATGCAAAGCGTTATCTGCAAGATTTAGTAAATCGTAACCCTAATTATTCAGGCAAAGCAGATGCGGAAAGAATTTTAAGGAGTCTTTAAAATAAATGAGCAATGATCAATTAACAATGGAAAATGAACAATTAGCGATAGTTACAGTTGTAGGCAATGATAAAGTTGGTATAATCGCAAAAGTTTCCGCTTTTTTAGCGGAAAGAAATATCAACATAGAAGATATATCACAGACAATATTAAGCGGAAACTTTGTAATGATGATGATGGTTAATTTAAGTTCCAGTTCAAAAGCGCTTGAAGAAGTAAAAAAAGAACTCATCATTTTAGGAGATACCTTGCATGTATCAATCAGTTTAATGCATGAAAAAGTTTTTTCTGCGATGCACAGGATATAATCAGGGACTGAAGAAAAGATGTTATTTACACCGTTTGAAATTAAAGAAACTGTTGATATGTTTCTTCGCTATAAATTGGATATCCGCGCTATTACCTTAGGTGTTTCTCTTTTAGATTGCATTTGTTCGACAGGGGAGGCTACACGCAAAAAGATACGGGAAAAACTCTTACGAGTTGCAGGCCCTCTTGTTAAAACAGGCTGTGATATTGAGACCGAATACGGCATTCCGATTATAAATAAAAGAATTTCTGTCACTCCGATTGCAATTGCCGCTTCATCAAGCGATGAAGAAGATTATACCCCTTTTGCAAAAATGTTAGACGAAACTGCAAAAGAGCTTAATGTTGATTTTATCGGAGGATTTTCCGCTCTTGTTCAAAAAGGAATTTCAAGCGGTGATGAAAAGTTAATCCGCTCCCTTCCTTCAGCTTTATCTCAAACTGAACAAGTCTGCGCTTCTGTTAATGTTGCTTCTTCAAAAAGCGGTATCAACATGGATGCAGTGCGCCTAATGGGACAGACGATAAAAAAAATAGCAGAGGCGACATCTGACAGAGACGGCATAGGCTGCGCAAAACTTGTCGTTTTTTGCAATGCCCCTGAAGATAACCCTTTTATGGCAGGCGCTTTTCACGGAGTGGGGGAGGCGGAAAGCGTTCTTAATGTAGGTGTTTCAGGTCCCGGTGTAATAAAAGCCGCTTTAGAAAATTGCCGCGATGCAAACTTTGATGTGTTAGCCGACACTATTAAAAAGACAGCGTTTAAAATAACACGCATGGGGCAGCTTGTTGGGATGGAGGCTGCAAAACGTATCGGCGTGCCTTTCGGCATTTTAGATTTATCTCTTGCACCGACACCCGCAGTGGGAGATTCAGTTGCCCGCATCCTTGAAGAAATGGGGCTTGAAAGTGCAGGCACACACGGAACGACAGCAGCCCTTGCAATGTTAACCGATATGGTAAAAAAAGGCGGCATCATGGCATCAACTCATGTGGGCGGTTTCTCCGGCGCTTTTATTCCCGTCTCAGAAGACGAAGGCATGGTTGCCGCAGTAAAGAGCGGCTGTCTTTCTTTAGATAAATTGGAAGCGATGACCTGCGTCTGCTCAGTTGGGCTTGATATGATTCCGCTTCCCGGTGACACTTCCGCTCAGACGATTTCCGCAATCATCGCAGATGAGATGGCTATCGGTATGGTGAACAATAAAACTACCGCTGTGCGCGTCATCCCTGTTCCCGGAAAAAAAGCGGGTGAATGGGCAGAGTTCGGGGGTCTCTTGGGCGGCTCTCCTATAATGGCGGTAAACTCTGCAAAGAGCGATATTTTTATAAACCGCGGCGGAAGGATACCTGCGCCTTTGCATAGCTTTAGGAATTAGATTTAAACAGGTTTTTACCCTTATTTTTTCACAAAATTGCTGCTTTTTTACCTTGATTTTTTGTTATTTACCTGCTATTATTACCCTTATAATTTGATAGTTATGAAAAATGAGTATTTTAAGAGAAATATTGACGCTGTTTTGGCTTTTTGGGTTCAAGAAGAGGGGAGGAAACCCCTTTTACTTAGGGGGGCAAGGCAGGTTGGGAAAACATCTGCTGTAAGGGCGCTCGGTAAAAAATTCAAATTTTATGTTGAAATTAACTTTGATGATGATAAAGAAGCATGTGAATTTTTTAAAATGAATCTTGACCCTGCACAAATATGCAGCCGTCTATCTGTTTATGTGCAGACTCCGATTATACCGGGAGAGACGCTTATATTTTTTGATGAGGTTCAAAGCTGTGTTGATGTAATTAAGTCATTAAGATATTTTTATGAAAAATATCCTGCTCAGCATATTATTGCAGCAGGCTCGCTTCTAGAATTTGCACTCGATGAAATTCCGTCATTTGGTGTCGGCAGGCTTCATTCTGAATTTATGTATCCGTTTTCATTCTATGAATTCTTGGAAGCATCAGGCGAAGAAATGTTATCTGATGCATGCAAAAACGCAGATCCGGAAAACCCGCTGCCTGAACCTATTCACAAGAAATTAATAGATCGCTTTAAAGTTTTTCTGCTTGTCGGCGGTATGCCTGAAGCGGTTGCCGGTTTTCTGCAAACCAAAAACTTACTTGATAGTCAAAAAATAATTGAAGATATAATAAATACATTCAGAGATGATTTTTCAAAATACCGCAAAAGAATGCCTTCTTTAATTTTAAATGAAGTTTTTGAATCGGTGATGTATCAAGTGCAGGGAAAATTTATTTATGAACATGCAGCGGTTGAAACGGGAAATGCAAGAGTTAAACAAGCGTTAGAGATGCTTATCATGGCAGGGCTTGCCATTCCTGTCACGCATAGTGCTGCCAACGGTATACCTATAGGAGCTGAGATTAATCCTAAATACAGAAGGATAATTCCCTGCGATACAGGTATTTTTCTTCATATACTCGGCATCGATGTTTCAAAAATTCTTTTAACAGAAGATTTTAAAACTATTAATCAGGGAGCTTTAGCTGAAATATTTGCCGGTCTTGAATTGCTGAAAAGCGGGCGAACCCATGCTCAGAGGCAATTATATTGCTGGAGCAGGGAAAAAGCGCAAAGCAGCGCGCAGATTGATTATCTTATTCAGCGTGGAACATCAATTATTCCCATTGAAGTAAAATCAGGCACTCAGGGCGGAATGAAGAGTCTTGATATATTCATGAAAGAAAAAAATATTACACACGGTATCAGAACTTCTCTTGAAAATTTCGCCAAAAAAGAAAAGTTTGATATTATACCGTTGTATGCGATCTCGAATCTGTATAATAATGAGATATGATTACAATAAACTACGGAAAAGATTATACTAAAACAACTTCTGATACTCTTGCCGCTTCTGATATAAAAATATATTTACAAAAAGATTTTTCTGTTTCCATAAAACCTAACCTTGTTGTAGAACGCCCTGCAAGCGGCGGAGCGACTACGCATCCTGAAGTAATAGAAGGAATCATTTTATTTTTAAAAGATTTTGGAATAAAAAATATTAAAATAATTGAAAATTCAGCTTGCGGTCATAATACAAAAATGGCATTCAAAGCTTGCGGTTATGAAATACTGCATAAAAAATACGGCGTTGCGCTTATTGATTTAAAAGATGATAATTTTATTTCTCTTAAACATGACGGTATTGATTATAAAATAAGCGAGTTAGCTTTAAAAAGTGATTTTTTGATTAACGTTCCTGTTTTAAAAGCACATTGCCAGACAAAAATGACCTGCTGTATGAAAAATTTAAAAGGCTGTATGCCGCAAAGTGAAATGAGGCGTTTTCATGCGCTCGGTCTTAATAAACCAATTGCAGGATTAAACTTCCTTTTAAAAACTCATTTTTGTGTGGCAGACGGCATCTGCGGCGATCTTAGTTTTGAAGAAGGCGGAACTCCTGTAGAAGCAAACCGCATAATAACAGGGCAAAACCCCTTGTTTGTAGATTCATACTGCGCGCAGCTTATCGGTTACAACCCCGATGATATAGGTTATTTATCTTACGGTAAAAAATTAGGAATAGGCGAATATTTTTCACAGAAAACCAAAGTAACGGAACTAAACGCCGATCAAAAACCTGTTTGTCAAATAAAAAGCGATAGGATTGCAGATAAATACCGCAGCCTTATAGAAGAAGATTGTGCCTGTTCGGTGTGTTATGCATCTTTAATTTTTGCATTGCATCGCAAAGGCGGTATCATAAGCGGGAAAAAAATATGTATAGGGCAGGGTTTTAAAGGAAAGAGCGGCGGCTGTCTTGGTATAGGTAATTGCACAAAAGGTTTTAAAAAATATGTAAAAGGCTGTCCTCCAAAAGCTGCGGATATTTTGGCGTTTTTATAAAACTAATATTTTTAAAAGATGGTATAATAAAAATATGGATAAAATAAAATTTGAAGAATATTTAAATTATCAGCCCAAAAAATATGAAAACGCTTTATATTATACAATGAATTTATTTTATATCTCAAGTTGTATAATTTTAATGATATTATCATGGAAATATTTTCCTGTAGTACAAAATATAATCTTTAATAAAGAGAATGATATTGTTTTCTCATTGTATTCAGTAGGTATTTTTTCTATTGCTTTATTCTTTTTAGCAATAGTTGTAAATTATTTTATTTTTTATAAAATATTTTCATTAATTAAAGATTTTAAAAGAACAGTTATATATTATGATATACTAGGATCGAAAACAAGAGATTATAATATTTACTTAAAGAAAGATAAAGCAAGTATTATTTTTATTATTGTTCTAATTGTTTTATCGTTGTTTTTTATACTTACTTCCATGTTTGTGCATTTAAGAATGAACGATACAGGAATATATTATAATAAAATGTTTAATTTCAAAGAACAATATTACAGCTGGAGTGAATTAAAATCAGTATCAATTTATCCTAAAATTTCCAGAGGTAAAAATAAAAATTTATCCCCCGAATTTATTTTAGAGTTCGCAGAAAAGAAAATAGATATTTGGGACGGCGCAGGTCTTGGCTCTCCTGATGCTGATATATTAATAAAAACAATAAAAATGATAAATAAAAATACATCTTTAAAAATAAATAAAACAAGTGAATTTAACGATGAAGTGTTGGATTTATTATATAATAGTTCAACAAAAACGAAAAGAAATAATATAATTAAAGTTTTTGATTATTTAAATAAAATGTAAAAAAATATTATTCTTTGTACTGAGCCAAACATAAATCATAATACCTGCCTTTAAGAGCCATCAGCTCTTCATGAGTGCCGCTTTCAACAATTTCTCCGTCAGAGATAAACAAAATTTTAGTGCAGTTTCTAATCGTAGAAAGACGGTGTGCAATTATAAAAGAAGTGCGTCCTTTCATGAGTGTTCGGATTCCCTCCTGCACAAGCTGTTCTGTACTTGTGTCGATACTGCTTGTCGCTTCATCTAGGATTAAAATTCTCGGATTGGAAATAAGTGTGCGTGTGAAAGCCAAAAGCTGCCGCTCTCCTGAAGAAATGCCGCCGCCTCTTTCTGTAATTTCTGTGTCGTAGCCTTGAGGAAGTTTTTCTATAAAGTGGTTTGCACCTAATGTTTTTGCTGTTGCGCGTATTTCTTCGTCTGTGGCATGAAGTTTCCCGTAACGGATGTTATCTGCAATAGTTCCTGTAAATAAAAAACTGTCCTGCAGCATAATACCCATTTGGCTTCTTAGCGAGTGAAGCGTTACTTTCATTATGTCCTGTCCGTCAACTAAAATCTGCCCTTCTTCGATATTATAAAAACGTGAAAGAAGATTAACTATTGTTGTTTTTCCGGCACCTGTAGGACCTACAATTGCAATACTTTGCCCGGGATGAGCGTTAAAACTAATATTTTTAAGGATTTTTCGCTTCCCGTCATAACTAAAAAAAACATTTTTAAATTCAACATGCCCTCTTACAAAAGGAAAAGCTGTCGCATTCGGGACATCTTGTATCGTTATAGGCTCTGCGATTGTATCAAAAATCCTGTCAAGATACGCCATCGCTGTTATAAATGTATTATAAATATTTGCAAGGTTAATAATCGGCTGCCAGAAACGCCATGCATAATTTCCCATAACAAGCAGCATTCCAAAACTTGCCATAGGGTTCATCCAGTATACCCCCATAATATATACAAATGACCATACAAGCTGGCTTATCGATTCTGTGGAAAACCAAACCGTGTTGGAAATATAAATCGCTTTCATCCATGCATGATTGCGCTCTTCTGTAAGGTTGCTCATAATATCAAGATTTGTTTTTTGTCTGTCAAAAGCCTGCGTTACGCGCACACCGTCAATCGATTCCTGAACATAGGCGTTTAAGTTTGCCCCTTTATTGCTGACAGCCTGCCAAGCGCGTCTTTGTGCAGGTTTTATAGTCCAAATAAAAAGCGCAAGAAGCGGAAGACCGATAACTGTCACCGTTGCTAAATGAGGATCAACTTGATACATAAAGAAAATAATAAAAAATATATTCAACACTTCTATTACAAAGTTAATAATCCCGTTTGATAAAGCATCAGATACGCTGTTTACATAGGGAACGACACGCACAAATATTTTGCCGTGAGGTCTTGAGTCAAAAAAATTAAAAGATAATTTTTGTAAATGAGCAAATAAATCCTGCCTTATATCATGAATGATACCTGCTCCTGCTTTTGCAACAAGAATATTTCTGATTGTGCTTAACGCAACGCTGATAATAATAGAAGCTGTTAAATACACTCCCATCATGAAAAGTTGTTTTACATCTTTATTGGGGACAGCTTCATCTAAAGCTGTTTTTATAAAAAGAGGTCCGACAAGGGATGCGATACTTGAAAGAATACTGAAAATCAAAGAAAGTTTTAAATGCCCTTGCGCTTTAATTAAATATCCTAAAACACGCTTTACATTAAAAAGACTTACCTTCTCGTCAAGGTATTCGTCAACATCATAACGGTTGCGTTCTTTGGCGGTTTTTTGTTCGCGTTTTTTCCTCCAAAACATTTATCTGCCCTCCGCCGATAATGCTTCGATACCCGAATTATGCTGCAAGGTCCAAATATTATGGTAAAAACCTTTCTGTGCCAATAATTCGCTGTGGTTTCCCCTTTCTATGATACGTCCCTTATCCATTACAAGAATCATATCTGCCTTTCTAAATGAAGAAATCCTCTGCGCTATAATAATTTTTGTGCAGGGGAAATCAAGATTTTCAAGCTGCTTTTGGATAAACTGTTCTGTCTCGCTGTCTACAGAAGAAGTGGTGTCGTCTAACACAAGAATGGAAGGCTCTGTTGCAAGCGCACGTGCGAGCGCAATTCTTTGACGCTGCCCGCCTGAAATTCCAACCCCTCTTTCTCCGACAAGAGTATCATAACCGTCGCTCATTTCATTTATAAAACTGTCTGCATCAGATTGAACTGCACGTTTGCGAATCGTTTCATCATCAAGATCGGGTCTGCCGTAAGAAATATTTCCTTTCGCAGAATCGGAAAATAAAAACACATCCTGCATTGCAAGCCCTATATGCCGCCTTAGCGAAGACAGAGTATAACGCCTTATATCTTCGCCGTCTAAAAGTACTGCCCCGTAATCCGGTTCATAAAAACGAGCAAGAAGATTGATGATTGATGTTTTTCCCGCTCCCGTACTGCCGAGTATTCCGACAGTAGAGCCTGCTTCTATAGTAAAATTTATATCTTCAAGAATGACATTATCTTTTATGGAAAGTTTTATATCTCTGAACTCAATTTTACCGAGAGGCTTTTGCGTAAGTTCAACAGCTCCTGCAATATCGCTAATACCTTTTGGAGATTCCACAACTTCGCGTATCATCTGTCCCGCTGACGTATAACGTTCCAAATCTGCCAAAAGAGGACCTAGCATCCACATCGGCATGGAGAGAGCCCATGTAAGAGAAGAGAACGCCATATATTCGCCGGGTGTCATCCATTCTTTGATAAGAAAAAAACCTCCTACGACAAGCATGATCACCATTAAAAGCTGGCTTGCAGTTTCCAGCCACGGCTGATATTTCGCTACGATAAGGGCGTTTTCACAGCTTATATCGCGGAAGTCGGCATTTTGTTTTTCAACTTTTTCTTTTTCATGTTCTTCGCGTGCAAAAGCTTTTACAACGCGGTTTCCGTCAATATTTTCTTTTACGGCATTTCCCAAATCTGTAAGTTTTTCTCTTAGCATCATAAAACGAGGGCGCAATGTTTTTACAAATCTTCTGCTTATAAAAAGAATAAAAGGCGTTACGGCAACAAGGCACAAAGCCAACTGCCAGTTAATAAAAAGATAGAAAATAAAAGTTGCCGCAAAGAGTGCAATCATCCCGATAAATTGATAAGAAACCCACGCTACTGTATGACGCAATCTATCAAGGTCTTGCGTCATGCGCGTCATTAAATTTCCTGTAGGGAAAAGCCCTAAAAAACGGAAATCCTGCCACTGGACTGTTTCGTACATATCGCGCCTTATGCGTGTCATTACATCGGTGCTTGCGATTTCCATCATTATTATCTGAAGATAATTAAGACCAAGCCGTACAAGCTGAACTATCATCATGATGATAAGCAGTTTGATAAGAGGAGAAGAATTTTGCGGGATAATCACTTCATCAATTATTCTTTGTCCCAACATTGGGTTGATGACGCGCATTGCCGCTGTAAAAATGGTTATGAAAAGACCGCCTAAAAATACAGCCCGTCTGCCTTTCATGTAGTTCCATACCCAGACTATCTGTTGCATGATGTTCCTTTGCGGATATTATGAAGTTTTTGTAAAATTTTAACAAGAGGATATTAATAAAATTTTTAAAAACCTTTAATCCTGTTTCCAAAAAGCATATTCTGATAACATCTTAAACAGCCGGGAAACATTCCGCCTTCTGATTCGTGTATGGCTTTTCGGAAACAGTTTGCGCGATCTCCGTTAACTATTTCTTTAAATGATTGTTCCTTGATGTTTCCTAAAATATAGTCAGGATAATCGGCGCAGAAATGCACATCGCCGTTGTAATTGACATTTGCCTGACACCAGGGGACGATGCAGTGATTGCGGACAGGGGTTTCAAGTTCGGCATAATAGGTGTGAGTTTTTTCCGGATTTAAAAAAGGGACAGTAACTATCGGGTGACCGTAATTATTATTTTGTATATCCTGTAAAATGCTGTAAAGTTTTATTCCGTCTATTCCGGTGTTGTATCCTGTATTGTAAGCTTCAAGGCAGTCAATTTCGGTATCCAGTTTTTCTTTCATTAATTGTTTTTGCGCTGCAACTATGCTGTCGTTTGTATATGTCCCTAAATTGTAGATATGCAGATCGATATCATATTCCCTGCTCGCTTGCGCAAGGTTTGCTAAATCCATGTAATTTTTATTTGTTACGACAGTAACGACACCTAACAGCGGGTATTTTACATTTTGTTTTTTCTTTTCCCTGTTGATCGCTTTAAAACCCGCTATTACTTTGTCGTAAGAGCCTTTGCCGCGAAGTTCATCGTTTACATCACGGAATGCATCTAAAGAAACAAAAAGAGTGCTCCATCTGTCGCGAACTATTGTTTCTGCGTGTCTTTCAATTAAAGTGCCGTTTGTATTAACGCTTACAAAAAGACCTTTTTCGACCATGTATTTACATAGAGGGAAAATATCAGGATAAAGAAAAGGCTCGCCCCCCCAGACATAGATGACCGGTTTCTGAGGGGCTATTTCATCAACAAATTTTTTCCATGTTTCAAGAGGGAGAATTTTTTTGCTTTCTTCTGCGGCACAGTCGTTCATTACGCCTTTGTCGCCGTATTGACCGCACATTACACAGCGCAGATTACAAGAACCTGTTAATTTAAAATAAACAAGCGCAAGATTTTTAAAATGATTATGCCCGTAATCTTTTTTTGGTAAGTGCCTTGCTTTTCCCATTCTCCAAAACCCTTTAGTTATTTCAGAAAATAAACCAAAGTTCGTTTTAAACATTTTGGGAATAACGGCTAAATTATTTTTCACTTTTTCTCCCGCTTAAAAATTTGATTTAAGCCTGTCCTGCCGAACCTAAGACATTTTTATTTTTATGCGCATAAAGTTTTTTAAGTTCATCTCTTGCAGGTCCGATTATTTTACGCGGGTCAAATTCTTCAGGCTGTTCAATCAAAATTTTACGGATAATAGCTGTCATTGCAAGACGTCCGTCAGAATCGATATTGATTTTACAAACCGCGCTTTGCGCCGCTTTGCGTAATTGATCTTCAGGGATACCGACAGAGTCAGAGAGCTTGCCGCCGAATTTTTCTATCATATGAACATATTCAATGGGGACTGAAGACGAACCGTGCAGAACAATAGGGAAGCCCGGTATTTCTTTTTCTACTTTTTCAAGGATATCGAAGCGCAATGGAGGGGGGATAAGTATGCCGTTAGCATCTTTTGTGCATTGTTCAGGTTTAAACTTAGCGCGCCCGTGGCTTGTACCGATAGAAATCGCCAAGGAATCAACCTTTGTCTTGCTGACAAAATCGACAACTTCAGACGGCTCTGTATAATGGCTGTGTTCTGAAGAAACATCGTCTTCTACGCCTGCAAGAACGCCCAGTTCCCCTTCCACTGTAACATAGTCTTTCTGCGAATGCGCAAACTCGCAAACCTTTTTGGTTAATTCAACATTTTCATTGTAAGGAAGATGAGAGCCGTCAATCATTACAGATGAAAAACCGGTCTCTATACAATCCTTGCAAATCTCAAATGAATCGCCGTGATCAAGGTGAAGGACTATGGGGATGTCATAGCCCAATTCATGAGCATACTCAACTGCGCCTTTTGCCATATTGCGGAGGATATTCTGGTTAGCGTATTTTCTTGCACCCGATGATACTTGAAGGATTACAGGCGATTTTGTTTCCACGCAAGCCATGATGATAGCCTGCATCTGTTCCATATTGTTAAAATTATATGCCGGAAGTGCATATTTACCCGTAATTGCTTTTTTAAAAAGGTCCTTAGTATTAACCAGACCCAATTCTTTATAACTTGTCATTATTTAACTCCTTAAATAGTATTATAAAATAATAGAAGTATTTTACCTATTTCGTCAACGGGGCAAAAAAGAGCAAAAACCCTATTGACATTATTTTCCAATAAAGATATGTTTTTATTAGTTTAATTCATCATTTAAAAAGGGCTTCAAAGGAGGCTCTTTTTTTATGCGGGGATGAGGAATGTTTTATAAAGGCATCGGTAAAGACGCGCAGAAAGGGTCTGCAAACTCCGTTTGCGCTTCTTTGCGCCTCAGTCTTGAGGAGGTTCTAAAAGGGTTAAAATATAATCTTATAGAACTGACTGTTTCAAAGCAAAAGGGCAGTGTGCAGATAAGAGCTGTCATTTACAACGGGCGCAGTATTGGAACAGATGATTGCTCAAAGGTTCACCGCGCCATTACTCCGAGGCTGGAATTAGCTTTTCCGGAGCAGAATATTTATCTTGAGGTTTCTTCGCCCGGCATAGACAGGCTTATAAAGGACGGCATTGAATTTGGTTTTTATACAGGCAAACCTGTGCGATGTTACAGAAACGATATTACAGAATGGACAAGAGGGATTTTAGAAAGCGCCGATGAAAAAGGTGTTGTACTTAAGACGAAAGATGGGACCGTTGTGTTACCATATGAAAATATAGCGAAAGCAAAACTAGATACAAATCAAATTGATTTGTAAAAAAGGAGGTGTAAATTGGCTACCGATATATCGCATGCTATTAAGCAGTTAAATCAGGATAAAGGAATACCTGAAGAACTAATTTTAAAAACAATTGAAGATACATTGATTGCCGCATACAAACACCGTTTCGGTCATGCAGATAATGCAATTGTACAGTTTGATGATGACAATTTAGAAGTAACGATTTATGCAAAAAAAAGGATTGTTGAACAAGACGATGTTTACGATCCTGTAACAGAAATTGATTTAGATGAGGCAAGGGCAAAGCATCATGATGCAGAAATCGGGGACGAAATATTAGTGGAAATTGATCCTAAAGAATTTGACCGCATCGCTGTTCAAAGCGCAAAACAAAAAGCGCATCAGACAATGAGGGATTTTCAAAAGGACAGTCTTTATTCCGAATATAAAGATAAAGTCGGGGAACTTGTAAACGGTTATTATCAGCGTGAAAGAAACGGAACGATTTATGTAGATCTTGGAAAAATGGAAGGTGTGTTGCCTAAGAAGCACCAATCGCCAAGAGAGATTTATCAAACTAATGACAGGATAAGAGCTTTAATTGTAGAAGTAAAAAAGGATTCAAACGGGCTACAAATTGTTCTTTCAAGAACGCATGCTGAATTTGTCCGAGCAATTTTTGAGCTTGAAGTTCCAGAGATTTATGACAAAATCGTAGAGATTCACAAGATTGTGCGTGAACCGGGTTTCAGAACAAAACTTGCAGTTTATTCAAACCGCGACGATGTCGATCCTGTCGGCGCTTGTGTCGGTCTTAAAGGCGTGCGTATTCAGGCTGTAATAAAAGAACTGGAAGGTGAAAAAATCGATATTTTAAAATACGATCCTGACCCCGTAAAGTTTATTAAAAACGCTCTTTCTCCTGCCGAAGTGCGCGAAGTAATTATCATGGACGAAGGCAAGCATCAGGCTTTGGCAATTGTAAATGATACGATGTTATCTTTAGCAATAGGAAAACAAGGGCTTAATGTACGTCTTGCAAACAGGCTTGTTGATTGGAATATCGATGTTAAAACAGAATCGCAGTTTGCAGAAATGGATATTATAGCAGAATCAAGAAGAACGGCAATGGAACTTTTCGGAGATTCTGAAAGTTACGAAGATGAACTTTCGCGAATCAGCGATCTTCCGGGAGTGGACAGCCGTGTCGCGCAAATCCTTCTTGATAACGGCATAGATTACTTTGAGGATTTCTTGGGATTAAGCAATGATGAACTTGAAGCAAAAGGATTAACTTCTGCAGAGCTTGAAACATTGCGCAAACTCATAGAAGAATATGTAGAGATTGTTGAAGAAGATGAGTACGAAGAAGAAGATGAAGAAAAAGCAGACGAAGAAGAAATTGAAGAAGAAGCAGAAGAAGTCGTAGAATATGAATGTCCTGAATGCGGCGCGAAGATTACACTTGATATGACAACCTGTCCTTCATGCGGTATTGGATTAAGTTTTGAATACGAAGAAGAAGATAATTAAAAGGGAAAAGGAAAATTAAAGAAAGGAAAACTATGGCGGAAGAAACTGACAAGACGAAAAAAACAAAAACACTGCTCATAAAACATTCACAAGCAGAAGCTCCAAGTGAAGCGCAGCCTTCAGCGGCAAAAGCTACACCGGAACAAAGCGGTGAGCATCGTAAGGTAAAGGTTGTAGTAAAAAAACCTACTGCATCCTCAGCACCCAAAAAAGTGCCTCCTAAAATCGTTGTCAGTACACCCGCAAAAGGGCAGAGCACAAGCGCTCCCAGAAAACCGCAGACCGAACAAGGTCAGACATCTGCACCGGAAAAACCGGGACAACAAGGAGCTGATCCTTCAAAATCAAGCCCTTTTTCTATCGCACAGCGTCCTGCAGCCGCTGCAGGAAGGGTCGGCGGAAAATTAGTCGGCGGCGGTAATCAAGGCGGTCATTCAAGCCGTCCTCCGCGTCAGGGGGGAAGCCAGCCGCGTGGAAATAGACCTAATGAACAGGGGCATAATAGGGGAGGCTCTCAGGGGGGGCATCGTCCTTCTTCCGGTTATCAGGGACAGCAATCAGGCGATCAGAGCAGAAGATTCCCTCAAGGCAATAAGCCGGGAGGTTTTCCTCCCCGTCAAGGTCAGGGCGGTAAACCGGGAGGCGGTTTTCAGCGTCCCGCGCAAGGCGGCAACCGCGGTACTCCCCCCCCTGCGGGACCAATACCTGAAGGAAAGGGAAAGCGAAAGTTTATCGCGAAGAAACCTGTTTACAACCGCAAAGAAAAAGAACTTGAGATGGAGGAAAAACTCCTTCAAACAAAAAAGAAAATAACACAAATTGCAAATCCGGTGCCTAAGTCAATCGAAATTATGGAAGTAATTTCAGTTTCTGAATTGGCAAAGAAAATGAATTTAAAAGCATCAGACCTAATTCAAAAATTGATGAGCATGGGTCAGATGGTAACAATCAATCAGCAAATTGACGCTGATACCGCAACCATATTGGCAGGCGAATACGGCGCTGATGTAAAAATTGTAAGCTTATATGATGAGACTGTAATTGAAACAACCTCCGATGATGATGCCGTTCTTCTTCCGAGACCTCCTGTTGTCACCGTTATGGGTCATGTCGATCACGGCAAAACTAAATTGTTAGACGCAATACGCAAAGCCGATGTCGTTTCAGGTGAGTTCGGCGGTATCACTCAGCACATAGGCGCATACATGGTAGAAACGCCTCACGGAAGCCTTACCTTCCTTGATACACCCGGTCATGAAGCGTTTACACGCATGAGGGCGAGGGGCGCTCAGATAACGGATATCGTCATTCTTGTAGTTGCAGCAGATGACGGTGTTATGCCGCAAACCATCGAGGCAATCAATCACGCTAAAGATGCAAATGTTCCGATTATTGTTGCAGTAAATAAAATTGATAAACCTGAGGCAAATCCTGACAGGGTAAAGAGCCAGCTTTCAGATTTAGGTCTTATGCCTGAAGATTGGGGCGGACAGACTATGTTTGTGGAACTTTCTGCCTTGCAAAAAACAGGTATAGATAAATTAATCGAAGCGATTTTACTTGAAGCGGAACTTTTAGATTTAAAAGCAAACTTCCAAAGAACAGCGGAAGGTAAAATATTAGAATCGAAAGTTGATCACGGAAGGGGAATTGTCGCAACCGTAATGGTAGAAAGAGGAACCCTCGCTGTAGGAGATGCATTTGTCGCAGGTGTATGGCCGGGCAGGGTGCGTGCAATCTTTAACGATAAGGGAGAAAGAATTAATAAGGCAACTCCTTCCATGCCTGTAGAGATTTTAGGCTTTGAAGGAATCCCCAATGCAGGCGATCCCTTGCAGGTTGTAACTAACGAAAAGAAAGCAAGAGAGTTTTCTTCCAAACGTCAGGAATTAAAACGCTTTGAAGATGCAAAGATAATGAGAAAAGTTACAATGGATAACCTCCATGACATGATCAGCGACGGGGCGATTCAAGAACTTAAAGTAATTATCAAAGCAGACGTTCAGGGTTCCGCCGAAGCTTTAAAATCAAGTTTGGAAAAACTCTCTACTAAAGAAATCCGCCTTCATGTAATTCAGGCGCTGCCGGGTCCTGTAAACGAAGGGGACGTAGACCTTGCCATTGCGTCTAACGCGATTGTAATTTGTTTTAACGTACGCCCGCTGCCTAAAGCAAAAATTCTAGCCGATCAGGAAAAAGTTGATGTTAGAAAATATAACATCATTTATAAAGCGGTAGAAGAAATAAAACTTGCAATGGAAGGAATGTTAAAGCCTGACACAAAAGAAGAAGTGATAGGGACTGTAGAAGTAAGAGATACATTCAAGGTACCAAAGATAGGCACTATTGCAGGATGTTATGTGCTGACAGGAATTGTTAAACGAAGCTGCACTGTCAATGTAATTAGAGAGCAGATAGTTATTCACTCAGGAAAAATCGCTTCTTTAAAAAGATTTAAAGACGATGCACGCGATGTTGCAGCAGGTTATGAATGCGGTATAGGATTAGACGGTTTTGATGATATACAAATCGGCGATATTTTTGAAGTTATCGAAATCGTAGAAATTGCCCGCAAACTTAGCTGATAAAATGGGAATAGCACAGATTTTTTTATGGATTAATTATGCCGAATTTTAGAATGGAAAGGCTGGGGCAGACGATACAGGAAAAGATTAGCTCTTTTATTTTAGAAGGGAAAATAAAAGATAACAGGGTAACATCTTTTTTATCAATTACTAAAGTAAATGTTTCCAAAGATTTATCTTATGCCGATGTCTATGTATCTGATATTCGCGGACACATAAACGAAAAAGAAGTTGAAGGCTTGCAAAGCGCCGCAGGTTTTATTCAATCTCAGCTGGGACAAACTATGCACATAAGAAAAATTCCAAAACTTCGCTTTCACGGAGATACAAGCATCGGCGATGGTTTTGATTTAATTAAAAAGATTGAAAGCTTATCGGAAACAGAAAATAAAAAAGATTAGCTCTCTTTAAAATAAAAGCACTATTAACACAAAGAAGAAAAATACTATCAAAATACCTGCAATTGTTTCAAAAAGAATGATATTCATAACATTGTTATATTGAAATCTTGTAATATCAGCACCGACTAGTCCAAGAAATTCACCTGTATCTTTGTGAAAAATAGGCGCGTATGCTGAAAGCCTTGTACCATATTCAGTGTCTTCAAAGTTAATACCGGATGTTGGAAGCATTTTATCATAAGCCTCTTTGTTTGCGGCGACAAGCGTATCTTTAACGCCGGGCGCGGTATACTCAGGGCTTGATGGGTCTTCGCCGCCGATAACATACATCATCATGTCATTATCAATGCGCGTTTCAGTGTAAATATAAGTCACTTGGTCTGTATTAGCGCGTTTTATATTCATCATTAATTCTTTTGTACGGCTGTAATAATCCGATTCCATATCAAGTGTATTAAGAAAATTTTTATAACCCTCTGAATCAGATGCGATAACCGAAGCTACTGTTAATGCAACGGATTTGCATTTAAAAACTAATTGTTCTCTGAGTATATTAGAAGCAAAATTATATGATATTATACCTGTAATTAATTTTAAAATACAAAACACGGAAGCGATCATAATAATTTGCAGTTTGGTGCGCTTTTTTCTTTTATCATCTGTTGAATTTATGCTGCTTTTCATAATATATCTCCAATCGATTTTATTTTAAAACATTTTTACTGTTCGCTCTGTTTCCAAACAGCAAACACATTGAACCACTTGTTGTCATACTTTATATGAAACATCTCGCCGAAACTGCCGATAACCGCCATAACGCTTTCAAGTCCGATCCCGCAAGCAATGTTTAATCCGTTATCTTTTGTGCTGATAAACTTTTCTCCGTCCAGAACAACCTCTCCGTTATATGTATTACGCAGCATAATTGTAAGCTGTTCCCCTTGCGGTTTTACGACAAGTTTTATTTGCCGTTCGTTTTCAATTTTAAGACAGGCTTCCACAGCATTTTCCAATAAGTTTCCAAGTACAATACACATCTCATAATTCATCACTTTAAAATCAGGGGGTATATTAATTAAAACATTAAAATCTATATTTAATTCTCTGCACTTTCTTGCGTAATCTGCAATAAGAGAATTAATTACAGGGTTATCGCAAAAATTAAGAAGTTCATTTTCTTCTAACTTGTTTTGTAACCCTATTAAATATTCATTGCTTTTTTCAGTTTCACCCCTGCGAAGCATATCAAGCGCGGTGTTAAGATGAAATTTATAATCATGCCTCATAATTTTTAAGACATCATACTGTTCATTCATTTTTCTGTAATGTTCTCTTCCTGTAGAAATAATATCACGCGCAAAATCGGCTTCATACTTTTGTTTCATTCTTTCGTGAGTGTTGATGATAGCAAAAAGCAAAATAAAAAAGCTCCAAATAACAAAAGACATAATTACTAATGCCATTGTCAAATTAGATTGAAATAAAGGAGGTATAAATTCTAAAATAAGCCATGAAGCGGCTGCACTTAACAAATATATTATCCACTCCTTTTCATGTCCGTAAGCAAACACTTTTTTAAAAAGTTTTCTCCCTAATTTTAATACAAGTAATAAATAAATAAAATATAAAATAAATGTTATTATAATAAGCATTAAATAAGTTATATGTTCTCCGTACGGAATAAAAAAGTCTGAGAGTGTAATTCCCAGTAAGCGTAAAAAAGAAATTATTGTCATTAACATAAAAAAGGCGAACATTCTTTGAAACAGCAATTCCTTAAAAAGTAAAATAACCAGCGGAAGGTATAAAAAAGATTGAAATATTTTGATTTTGTCATTTAATTCAAAATATCCGTTTAAAATTAATGAAATATTTAATATTCCGCTGGCTAAAGTTATAATTGCAAAACTATTTATTACAAAAAAAAATGATTTTTTATAGGTCAGACAAAGCATCAAAACGAAAACACTTGTAAATACAGAAAAGAACGGAACAATAATTAATGCTATTTCTTTCATTGCATATCCTTTTCCATTACCCGCATATAATATTGATCGCTGAACTCTTTATAACTTCTTGAGATAGGCACTTTTCTGCCGCATCGTAAAATTATTTCTTTGCCGCGAATTTGTGTAACAGCGTCAATATTAACCACATAAGACCTGTGGCATTGAGCGAAACGTCCGTCTGATGTTAACTGCGGCAAAATATCACCTAATGAAGCGAATATTACAATTTCACTTCCGTCCAATAAACGAAAATAAACATTTTTATTTATTACTTCTACAAAAGAAATTTCATAAAAATAAACAAACCTTGTTAAATTTCTGGTTTCAATTTTAATTCCTGCATTATCTTCGATTGGAGAAGTATTTTTAATTTCATTTAACAACCGTACAACATCTTTTGTATTAATAGGTTTTAATAAATAGAAGTAAGCTTTTACCTGATACGATTCAACTCCGTAATCTTTAGAAGTAGTAAGAAAAACAATTTTTCCGCCAAAACCTTCTGCACGCATTTTTCTTGCAAGCTCGATCCCGTTCATTTCCGGCATAATAATATCCAGAAAACAAACATCAATTTTTACATTTGTTTTTATATATTTAAGAACATCTTGAGGCTTAAAAAAATACATAACATTAGCTTCAAGGTCTGCTTCTTTTACAGCATTTTGCAGCTTAAGGGCTTCATCGCGAATATCATCGCAAATGAGAATATTCATGACTGTTATTTTATCATATTATTTAAAAATATGCCGCTTCTTTCTGAAACTTATGTGTTTTATCCGCAAATTCAAGTGCATTTTACGCCGTTTCAAGTGTATTTTGCTCTGTTTAATTTAAAAACCGCTTTTATTACTTTCTATCTTTGACATAATTAATGATGCGCTTTTTATTAATTTTAATTTTTTTTATAGGAATGAATATACCATTATTTGCTCAGGAAGAAGAAGAAAAGTCTGTTTTGCCGTCTGTACCTGTTAAAAGCGAGGAATTTTGGTTTTGCCCGAGTGCGGAAATTGCATTATACAGCGAATATAGTTTTTCATACGGAGCAGGCTTTGCAATAGCTTTCGGGAAAAAAACATCTTTCGGGCTGAAAGGAATTTTCTTTTTTGACGAAGCGAATGTACTTGATGTATTGGAATTACATATTCTTTTACGTTTGTATCTTTTTAAAGGAACTTCTAACAATGGTCCGTTTTTTCAGTTAACAGGAGGGCCTGCGATTTTCTTTCCCAGAGAATTTGAAATTGTTCTTCCTGCTCAAATCGGTATGTTTTCCGCATGTTTAAGTTTCGGCTGGCGTTTTATTTTGGGAAAAAACTTTTTCATTGAGCCTCAGGTTCGAGGCGGTTACCCCTTCTTAGCCGGAGGTTCTGTCTCTGCAGGGCTAAGGTTTTAATCACTTGTCTTTTGCGCCGTTTCATGTGCATTCTGCTCCATTTTGCGGAAATTCACTTTTATTAACTTATTTTCCTTAATACAATAAAACTACAATTAAAATCACGCAAGAAAGAGGCAAAAACCAGAAATGAAACGATTTTACATCGTTCAAATTCTTTTTTCTCTGTTCATTTTTTCTTGCGCTAACCCCCTGATCACCCATATTGCCGAACCAAAAACTGTTTCTTTTGAAACAAACGGCGGCAGTAAGATTGATGATCAAATTATCTACCTTAATTATCCGATCCAGCGTCCCGGCGATCCTTCAAAAACTGACTTTAATTTTGATAATTGGTACATTGATAATTCTACATTTGAACAATTGTGGAACTTTAGCTCAATACCTAAGACCGATATTACGTTATACGCAAACTGGATACCTTTAGAAACAGATATTGACAACGATACTACAGGCAGCGGCACTCAAGACGATCCTTTCTTAATTTGGAATGCAGATGATCTTCGCGCTATAGGACGCGGTATGTATCTTGATTTGGACCGGCCGCTTGACGCTCATTATAAATTGATGGCTGATATTGAGCTTCCTGTACCGTCTGCACAAATGAGTAACTGGACAAAAATTGAAGGGGTATTTACAGGCGGCTTTGACGGTAATGGGCATATTATCAAAAATATGACGATTAACGTTCCAACTGATATACAGGCAAATCAAGGAATGTTTGATATTATTGCAGATAGCGGCTATGTAAAAAATCTCGGACTTGCCGATGTAAGAATCTCAGGTCATAGCGCGCCGGAACTTGACAGCGGGATTGGCGGTATTGCGGGAAATATCGCAGGAAGCAACGCTTCAATTTCTAATTGTTTTGTAACAGGTGAAATTACCGTTTTTGCTTCTGTAGAAAGTATTTGGACGATTACAGGCGGAATAGCGGGATCGATAACGGAAGGAGCGAAGGTTTCAAATTGTTACACTAATGTTGTCATAAAAGGCGGGTTTGCAAGTAACGGATATTACGGTAGTTTTATAGGCGGCATAGCCGGTTTTAACGACGGTATAATTGAAAACTGTTATGCGAAAGGAAGCGTAATCGGTTTCTACCTTATCGGCGGAATTGCAGGGGCTGTAAATGATACAGGCATAATTACCAATTGTATCGCATTAAACAGCAGTGTAAGGTTAACGGTTACGCAGCCCACCCAATTAGGGCGTATAACAGGAGATAACTTCGGCGCTCTTAACGGTAACTTTGCATTTAACAACATGGAAATAATGCGTGCCTCATCAATTAAAACCGGCATCGGAAACGCGGAAAATCATATAGACGGGCTTGGCGTGTCAGCGGAAAATATTAAAACGCAATCGCAGTGGTTAGGTGCAAATTTCACCTTCGCCGGCAGCGAAGAATCTCCTTGGGTGTGGGAATACGGTAAAATGCCGCGCTTGTGGTTTGAGGAAACGGGATCGAATTGGTCATCGCATTTAATTGACCCTGTCCCCTCTGTTTTTGTAAGCAAAGACGGCGGCGCAGATGAACAATATTTTAACCTGTCATCAGCGTTAGACGCAATTACTGCGGCGGGAGATTATATTGTAACGATAAGCGAAGATCAAATGATTTCAAATAGAACATTTGCCATTGCTGATACTAATATTACTTTTATCAGTTCAGGCGCAGAACGAAAGATCCAATACAGTGGTTCTGCCTCTTCGTCAATGTTTACATTAAATACTGCCAATACATCACTCACCCTTTCTAATAATATCACTTTAAACGGTATTGAAAGCTCAGGAACGGCAGCCCTTATCAGTATTACAAACGGCACTTTTAGAATGCAAAGCGGTTCAAAAATTACAGGGCTTAACTCAATGAGCGCGGGGGGAGCTGTTAACATAAGCGGGACAAATGCGCGATTTAATATGGAAGGCGGAGAAATCAGCGGAAATAATACAAACGCTGCCGCAACCAGTACTGATGTAAACGGAGGCGTTACACTGCGGACAGGTTTCTTTAACATGAGCGGCGGAAAGATAACGGGAAACACTCATCAAGGTTCAAACAATGCGGATGTTTACATTGCTTCTACTGCTGTCGGTGCATTTACTCTTTCAGGAAATGCACAAATCGGCACTCTTAAATTAAACGCAACATCGGCTTCCGCTTTAGCTTTTGTAAACATTTGTTCAACTTTTACAGGCAGCGTATCAAAAGTCAATCTAAGAGGAAATACCAGTACCGGAAATGATAACGGCTTTGAACTTATCATGACATGGTGGAATGATAAGGCAATACTGACAGGAGCGCAAGGATATTCTGTTACTGGTACAGATGCGAACAGATTTACACTGGGGCTCTTTTTATCTAACGCAACAAGCAATAATACAGCGTCAATTATGCCGGTATTCGCAATCGGCAATTCAGGCGCGGATACAGGGAAATTAATATTGACAGATAACGCGCCTGTCATTCTAAACAATATTACAACAGGCGAAAAAGTGCGTTATCTGACATTCTATAATGCGATTAATGCGGCAAGAACAGAAGGAACGGATTATTTAATAACGCTTAACATGGATCAGACAATGAGAAATCAGCCGTTAACTGCCGCTAATGTAAACATAACGCTTACCGGTGCAGGCGCAGAACGTACCATTCAATACAACGGAACTGAGAATCAAACATTATTTACGTTAAACGCAAACAACACAAGCCTTACGCTGGATCAAAATATAACATTAAAAGGTATCAATAACAGTTCGGCAAATCTTATCAATGTTGCTAACGGAAAACTTATCATGCGCGAAGGTTCAAAAATTACAGGTCACTCCACTACAAATGCAAGCGGAGCTGTTAATATTTCAGGAACAAATGCTTATTTTGTCATGGAAGGCGGCGAAATAAGAGGAAACAATTCGTCTACCGCCGCAACCAGTATAAACGCAAACGGAGGAGTAACACTCGGCTCAAGCGGTTTCTTTACGATGAGCGGCGGTATTATAATGGATAACACGCATGGAACAGCGGCAGCGGATATTTACATTTCAAATAACAGGGTTGACAGTTTCACTCTGTCAGGTAATGCGCAAATAGGAACACTAAAGTTAAACGCTACCGGTCTTAGTATAGGAGTTTCCAATTCTTCAAGCATAGCAGTCGGATCGGGCTTCACAGGAAGCGTTACATCACTCAATCTTGTTAGCAGTAATTCTTCTGATATAAATACGGTCATCGGTTATTGGAAGGACAGACCTATATTGACAAGCGCGGCAGGACACACACTTACTTCCGCAGATATTGGAAAAATACAATTTAAAAACTTCTTTGCAGTTAATTACGAAAACACTCAGTCAATTAATTTATCGCATGAATTAATCCTTGAAGCGCCTAATGCTGTGTTAAGGCAAAAGTAAAATATCCGTATATCGCATTATGCGCCTTTGTGGTAAAATAAAGGTAAAAATGCAATCAGGTTTAATATTATTAAATAAAAAAACAGGGATCACATCCTTTGATGCGTTACGCGATATAAAGCGTGCACTTGGGACAGGGAAAGTCGGGCATACAGGCACGCTTGATAAATTCGCGCAAGGGCTGATGCTTATTCTTACAGGAAAAGCTCTTAAATTAAGCAGATGGTTTTCTCATTGTGATAAAAAGTATCAGGGAAGGGTACACTTCGGTATTGAAACTGATACACTCGATCCTGAAGGAGTGCAAATAGCGCAGGCTGCACTCCCTTCGCGCGAAGAAGTGGAAAAAGTTTTAAATCAATTTAAAGGAAATATAATGCAAGAACCTCCTGTTTATTCTGCAATTCACGTGGACGGAAAACGCGCTTCCCGCCTTGCGCGTTCAGGAAACGCTCCGGAAATGAAAAAGCGCCCGGTTACCATTTACAATTTGGAATTAATCACATGGCAGCCTCCTTTTGCCGATTTTTTTATCCACTGCTCAAGCGGGACATACATTCGCTCTCTTGCAAGAGATATAGCTCTTGCCGCAGGAAGCAGGGCGCATTTATCCGCGCTTGTAAGAACGCAGATTGCCAATTTTTTTTTGAATGATTGTAAAATAAATCAGGAGGGAAGTGATATTCCTTTAGTAAACTCTATCACAAAAAATATTACCGCCTCCTTAGGATTGCCTAGATTCGAGGTAACTGTGCAAGATGCGCAAAAAATCTTTCAAGGCAAACAATTAGAATCTATTTTAGAAAATAAAACATTAATAACTAACCCGCTTCCTTCATCTTTACACTTTAAAGATGAAGCGGCTGTTTTTGAAGGAGATAACTTAATTGCCATGATTGAACAAAAAAATAACATATGGAAATATAATTGCACGCTTTTGTAGCCGCGTATTTTACCCCCTCTTGACTATATTCCCGATTTATGCAAGTATCTGCTTATATATATGGGTTATTATTTTATAGGAGTTAATTCATGGCTTTAAACAAAGAAAGCGCCGCTGCAATTGTTGCCAAATTCGGCAAAAATGAGAAAGATACAGGCGCTACAGAGGTTCAGATAGCCCTGCTTACTGAACGAATCAAGGAGCTTACAGAGCACTGCAAGCAATTTAAAAAAGATAAATCCGGTCAAAGAGGGCTTTTGATATTGGTCGGAAAAAGACGGAGGATGCTGAAATACATTCAACGGACCAACCTGGAAGGATACCGCAAGTTGATCAAAGAGTTGGGACTGCGTAAATAATGATGCAAAAAGTAACACTCATCGTCGCCGGTAAAGAATTGATTCTTGAGACCGGCAGAATCGCAAGGCAGGCGGGAGGCGCTGTCTTTGCACAATATGCAGGCTCGGCTGTTATCGCTACAGTCTGTTCATCTCATGATTCAATCGAAGGTCTTGATTATGTACCTCTTACCGTAGATTACAATGAAAAATATTATGCCGCAGGTAAAATCCCCGGCGGTTTTATAAAAAGGGAAAGCCGGCCTAAAGACAAGGAAATACTTGTTTCAAGATTAATAGACAGACCCATGCGTCCGCTTTTTGATAAAGCTTTCGGGCGCGAAATTCAATTGATCCCAACAACTCTTTCTACAGATCAGGTGAACCCCCCGGACATTCTTGCAATCATCGCTTCATCTGCCGCCGTTCATATTTCTGACATTCCTTTTAACGGTCCTGTTGCAGGGGTGCGTGTTTGCCAAGTAGAAGGCGAGCTTATTGTAAACCCTACTTATGAGCAGATAGAAAAATCCACAATGGAAATTGTGGTAGCAGGCACTAAAGACGGTATCACTATGGTGGAAGGCGGAGCGAAGGAAGTAAGCGAAGAGCTGATGATTCAAGCGCTCGACAAAGCCCATGCAATGATAAAAGAATTTTGCGCTCTTCAGGATAAGTTACGCGAAATTGCAGGGAAAGAAAAACTCCCCATTTTAAAATTGTCATATTCTCTGGAAAATGCAGATGCAATAAGAGCTGAAGCTTTTCCTAAATTACAATCCGCCTGTTTCCTTCCTACAAAACATGAAAGGCATGACGGCATTAAAGCTGTTAAAACAGAAATGGCAAATCTTTATGCAGAGCAGCTTGAAGATGAAAAACAAAAAAAACTTTTTAACGCTTTATTTGAAGAAATGGAATACGAAATCCTCCGCACATCAATTTTAAATAACGGCAAACGTGTAGACGGCAGAGGGCTTGAAGATATCCGCAATATCAATTGCGAGATAGGAATCCTTGCGCGCACTCACGGCTCTGCGCTTTTTACAAGAGGTGAAACTCAGGCGCTTGCAGTTACAACTTTGGGCACTGTTTTTGACGAGCAGATTTTTGATGATATCGAAGGCGACAAGCGCGAAAACTTTATGCTGCATTATAATTTTCCGCCCTACTCTGTAGGAGAGGTCGGCAGGACAGGAACAGGACGGCGTGAAATTGGGCACGGTCATCTTGCGCTGCGCTCCTTAAAAGCGATGATCCCTTCTAAAGAAGAATTCCCTTATACAATAAGGGTGGTTTCAGAAATTATGGAATCAAACGGCTCTTCTTCGATGGCATCCGTTTGCGGCGGCACTCTTTCCATGCTTCATGCAGGCGTTCCAATGAAAAAACCGGTTGCAGGTATTGCAATGGGATTAATCACTTCAAGTTCAGGCGATAGGTTTGCAGTGTTATCTGACATTCTGGGAGAAGAAGATCATCTTGGAGACATGGACTTTAAAGTTGCAGGAACTAAAGACGGTATTACCGGTTTCCAAATGGATATAAAAATTGCAGGGGTAAGCCCTGAAATTATGAGCAAAGCGCTCGATCAGGCAAAAAGAGGCAGACTGCATATACTTTCCATTATGAACAAATGTATTGATAAACCTGTCGATCAGATCAGCGAATACGCACCGAAAATTATCACCATAAAAATTGATGTTGATAAAATCGGCGCTCTTATCGGAACAGGCGGAAAAAATATCAAAGCGTTATGCGAACAATACTCTGTAAAAATTAATACCGAAGATGACGGAACAGTCACTATTTACGGAAAAAACACAAAGGATGCAGAAGAAGCAAAAGCAGCTGTTATCAGCGTTGTTTCCGATCCCGAATTAAACAGGGTGTATAACGGTGTTGTTAAAAAAATTATGGAGTACGGCGCATTTGTAGAAATACTTCCGGGAAAAGAAGGGCTTGTGCATATCAGTAAACTTTCAAGGCAAAGAATTGAAAAAATATCTGATGTAATAAAAGAAGAAGGACAGGTGATACCTGTTAAATTAATTGAAATTGATAAATTAGGAAGGTTGAGTCTTTCTTACATTGATGCAATCGATCCTGACGGCGCACCTGCTTCCCGCGCTCCTTCGGAAGGGCATGGGCGAAGCGAAAGAGAACGCCCGCGTCCGAACAGGAATGGTCCGCGCCATTAGAGGCTGTTTTTCCGTTAAAGCGTGAAGCAAACGCTTTAACGGTAAAAATAAATTTCTTGTTACAGAAAAATAAAAGGAACAGGAATGGAAGCCGAAACTTCAGAAGAAGTAATCATTAAAATTTTAAAAACAGATCCTCGTGTTATTCTTCCGCAGTATGAAAGCGAAAGCGCATCCGGTATGGATTTAAGAGCGTTTCTTACTAACGATATAACAGTGCCCCCGCTTGGAAGAGTGAAAATTCCAACAGGTTTAAAAATAGAAATTCCAAAAGGCTTTGAAGCGCAGGTGCGTCCGCGTTCAGGATTGGCAATTAAAACAGGGCTTACAGTTCTTAATTCTCCCGGCACTATCGATTCTGATTACAGAGGGGATTTAGAAATAATTTTAATTAACTTAAGTAATAGTGAAGTTATAATAAAAGATGCACAAAGGATAGCACAGCTTGTTATAGCACCTGTTAAACGTGCTGTTATTAAAGAAACTAATGAACTTTCTGTAACAATAAGAGGTACAAATGGTTTCGGATCAACAGGGGTTTGATTTATGTTTATAATCGGAAAAATATCTGCATCACAATCAGATTCACTGGAAAGCAAACGATATATTTCCCCGACTATTTTTCGTTATATATTAACAGAAATGCTTTTTTCTTTTCTTATTTGTTTCTTTTTTTTCTTTTTTATTTTTTTTGTAAATCAAATTCTTTTAATGGCAAAGGAAGTACTTACAAAAAGAGTTCCTTTTGATCAGGTTGCGCTTTTAATTCTTTATTCGCTGCCTACCGTAATTGCAATGTCAGCTCCGTTTGCTTCTCTTGTTGGAACACTTATGACAGTGGGGCGTTTAACATCAGATAATGAAATTCTTGTTATGCTTTCATCAGGGCTTTCTTATAAAACTGTTTTTTATCCTGCAATAACAGTCGGTATATTAATTTCTCTTTTATCATTTTTTACAAATGATGTTTTGCTTCCTGCAGGAACCGTGCAGTTTAATAAATTGTGGCGAAAAATATTGGTTTCAACTCCCGCTATTGAATTAAAAGAAAATACTGTAAAAAGATTTCAAGATACGGTAATTGTGACAGGCGGTGTTACAGATAATGTGATTAATAATATTTTGATAATGGATAAAACTAATGACGGCGAGCGCCGGATCATTATGGCAAATTCAGCTGAATTAAAAGACGGCGGAAAAGAAGGTTTAAGCTTAGACCTTGAAAAAGCTTTTATTCATTCATCAAAAGAAATGTTAAGACAAGATTATGATTATGCACTGTCAGATGTGCTTCAGTATTGGGTTTCTAACGAAGATATTATAAATGCTCCTACAAGCGTAAGCCCGCGTGAAATGAGTTCGCGGGATGTTCAAACGCAAATTGTAAAAAGAAAAGGAGACTTGGCAGTAAGGGTAAATGACAGAAAGAGCAGGCTTTTAAATCATGCATACAATTTTGAATCTGCTCTAAGAGCGGGACCAATATCAGAAGCGTGGAATCGAAGAAATTCTCATATATCAAATTTTACACGCGATATAACAGCGATTGAAGCTGTAAAAAAAGACAGAAATCTAACTGTTCATATAATAGAAATATACAGAAAATTTTCAGTTCCTTTCGGTGCATTTTGTTTTGTTTTTCTTGCAGTCTCTCTTGGATTAATGGCAAAAAAAAGCGGACAAACAGTAGGCTTTATTTTTGGAAATATTATCGCAGTTCTTTACTGGTCTATGCTTTTTATAGGTCAGACTATGGGTTTACGAGTCGGAACTCCGCCTTTCTGGTCAATGTGGCTTCCTAATATTTTATCGCTTGCAAGCGGTATTATACTTGCAATTATCAAGGTAAGAAAATGATCAAGATTTTAATATTAGATAAATATCTGTTACGCCAATTTTTTCCTATTTTTTTAATTGCATTATCAATGTTTGTTTTTCTTTTAATTTTAATTGATCTTTTTTCTAATTTAGTCCGTTATCTTAACAATGAAGTGCCGATAAATATTATTTTACAAATCGCTGTTTATTTTATTCCAAAGTGTATCTCTTATGCTATGCCTATTTCTTTGCTCTTTGCGGCAGCTTATACTTTAGGCGATTTATATGCAAAGAATGAACTTACAACTGTTTTTTCATCAGGTATGCCTTTTTGGCGTTTTAGTATTTCTCTTATTATTGTCGGGCTTTTTGCTTCTGTTTTATCTTTTTTTCATGATGATTTTCTTGTAATCCCGACACTTAAAATTAAAAACGAACTTTCCAGAAAAGCTTTAAATCAGCATGTTACAGAATCAAATTCTGATATAGTAATAAGAGCGAAAAACGGAACAATAATTTATGCAGTAGATTATTTTGATTATGAAAGGCTGATATTAAACACAGTTAACATAATAGAAATGGATTCTACAGGAAAGTTTATCTCTAAAATAAGCGCTCCTTCTGCAGAATGGAAAACAAATTTTTGGGATTTTAGAAATGCCGTTATTTATAAATATGATAATGATATTATACGTATGGCTGCTTTAGATTACACAGAGTATTATAATGAACATCCTGATACATTCAGAAGAAGCGCTGTAATTGTAGAAGAGTTATCTGCAAAAGATGCAGGTCTTTTAGTAAGAGATTTGCGTTCTGCGGGTTTGCCGTATTCGCATGTACAGGCAAATTATTATCATCGTTTTTCATTTGCCGCAGCATCAGTAATTGTAATGATTCTTTCTATATCTATGGGAGGAAGATTTAGAAAAAATATTTTGTTAATGAGTCTTTTTACAAGTTTATCTGTCGCTGTTGTTTATTATATTGCAGAAATGTTAAGTATGACATTAGCAGGATTAAATTACATTCACCCAATAGTTGGGGCATGGTTTCCTGTATTAATATTTATAATTTTAGGCTTGCTCCTTTTAAGGAGTGCAAAAACATAATGGGCGATCAGAATTTAAGTTTTATAATTAAACACAAAGAAAGCTCTTGCAAAGCAAGGACTGGAATATTGCGTCTAACGCACGGAGATGTAAAAACGCCTGTATTTATGCCTGTCGGAACAAACGGAACAGTAAAGGCTTTAACTGTAAATGATTTAAAAGAAATAGGTTTTGACATAATACTTTCAAATACATATCATCTTTATTTAAGACCGGGAGAAGAAGTAATTAAAGGCGCTTGCGGGCTGCATCGTTTTATTAATTGGGATAGAAATATTCTTACAGATTCAGGGGGGTTTCAAGTTTATTCTCTTTCTGCGTTACGCAAAATTAAAGAAGAAGGCGCTTGGTTTCAGTCCCATGTAGACGGCTCAAAACATTTTTTGTCTCCGGAAAAAGCGGTTGAAATTCAAACCGTACTTGGAAGCGATATTCAAATGCAATTAGATTATTGTTCCCCATGGGGTGCAGAACGAAAAGAAGCAGAAAAAGCTTTGGACATAACAACAAATTGGCTTAAAAGAGCAAAAAATAAATGGGATGAAGATGTTTCAAAAGGTTATAAAGGCAGCCTTTTTAGTATTGTACAAGGGAACTTTTTTCCGGATTTACGAGAAAAAAGCGCAAGTATTTGCGCAGAATCAGATACTCCGGGAATTGCTATTGGAGGGTTATCTGTAGGAGAGCCGTCAGAACTTTTTTATGAAACCCTTGTCTCGACGGCAGCGCTTCTTCCTGAAGAAAAGCCCCGTTATGTAATGGGAATAGGCACGCCTGAGTATATTTTAAACGCGGTTGAGAACGGAATTGATATGTTTGACTGTGTCCTTTTAACACGAGAGGCTAGAAACGGACGAGTTTATACAAAAAAAGGACCGTTTTCTCTAAAAAGAGCTGAAAATAGACTTGATTTTACGCCGATAGATAAAGAGTGTAGCTGTAAAGTGTGTAAAGAATACTCAAGGGCTTATTTACGCCACCTTTTTAAAACAAAGGAGATACTTTTTTCTATGCTGGCAAGTTATCACAATCTGTATTTTATAAACGAACTTGTTAAAAATTGCCGTAACGCAATCGAAGAAAATAGGTTTATAGAATATAAGAAAAGTTTTTTATCGCAATACAAAGAGGGAGAAAATTGAGTAGAATCAAAATAAAAAACAAAAAAGTATCAAAATTGATATGCCGCGCATCACTGTGTGTAACTCTGCTTTTAATTTTTCTTTGTATTTCACTTCCAATATATGCACAGACAGGAACTGCCGAAGCCTCGCGGCGGGAAATAATTCAATACGGAACGGATACAGAAATTACAAATCTTATTCAAACGCTAAGAACAGAAAGAGCCGATTATCTTGATGATGAGTTAATCGCGTTAGCCGAAACTTCCAGAAATATGAGAATACTAACAGGCGTTTTCGGTTTTTTTGCCGAACGTGAGAAAAACGGATTGGAAGACAGAGCGATAAGAGCTATAAGAGAACGCGAAGAAGAGGCAAATGAAACAATTCAATCTGCAATGGAATATCTTGGAAAATTAAAAACAACAAGAGCAGTCAATATAATTAAGGATCTTCTGGATACAGAAGAAAGGCGTTTTCTTTCTACAGGTTTCCGTGCTTTAGGTCTTACAAGTTCAGGCGATAAAGCCTTAGCCGATGAAACTGCCGAGTTTTTAATTGATTATTATGATTACCGGGAACCCGGGAACGATAACCGAAGTGTAATAATAAATGCAATTGGAGCGACAGGCTCATCTTTAGCTGTTAATTTTCTTTCTAATATCGCTTTAAATACAGATGAACGCATTCCCCTGCGTATGGCAGCCTTAGACGCTCTTTCTAAAATAGGCGACAGCGAAGGTTTAGAAGCGATACTCGGCAGTATAAATACAAACGATCCTAATGTAAGGTCTGCCGCAGTTGCAGCCTTAGGTCCTTTTTCCGGTCCGGAAGTTGAAAAAGCGATTTTTGACGGTTTCAGAGACTCATATTACCGCACCCGCATTGCAGCAGCGCAGGCAAGCCGTGACAGAAAACTTGTATCTGCCGTTCCTTATTTAAGATTCCGCGCAGAACGTGATGAAGTGTCCAATGTTAAAGATGAAGCAATAAGAGCATTAGGTGCAATTGCAAATGATGAAGCTCTTGAAGTGCTTAATAATCTTTTTTTAGATAGAAAAAATACGGATCGCATAAGAATGTTATCTGCAGAAATGTTATTCAAAAATAATACAGGAAGAAATATAAGCGCTCTTATTATTGAATTGGATGAAGCGAAGAATAAAAATCAAACCACACTTTATAATGGTTTATTAAAGGTAGCAGGTGAAACTATTGTAGAAGGTGATAAAACAGAAATAGAAAATCTTGCGCGGCGTTTTATGCAAAACGGAACTGTCATAGAAAAATCATACGGTCTTGATATTGCGTCTAACAATAGACTTAGCGGTCTGAGCGAACAGATAATCTCACTTACCAAAGACAGAAATGCAACTTTAGCGCAAAAAGCAAGAAGAATTGCAGATGTATTGAATATAGTTATTCCAAGTGAATAATTATCGGATTACTTATGAGTATAATTAAAATAAAAGAAATAATCGATCAATGTTTAATAAATAACCCTTGCAGCATTAGACTTTTTTTTGATGAGCCAATGAGATCGCATACTACTTTTAAAGTAGGAGGAAATGCAGATTGTTTGGTGCGCCCAATCGGCGAAGGTTTTACCGCATTTTGTATTGAATTATTAAATAACGCAAATGCTGAGAAAATACCAGTTTTCATTTTAGGGGGAGGGGCAAATATCGTTGTTTCAGATAAGGGAATTCGCGGAATTGTGATTGACATGAACGGATGGAAAGACGATGTTTGCCGCACAGAAAAAGGAAAAATAATTTTTAAAAGCGGAACAAAGATTGATGATGCGGCTATCATAGCAGGAAATGCAAGTTTATGCGGACTTGAGTTTCTATCAGGAATGCCCGGCACAATAGGAGGGGCTGTCTGGATGAATGCGCGCTGTTACGGCAGTGAGGTAGCAGATGTTTTAGGCTGGGTTGAAATAATCGTAAAAGAAAAAAATAAATATGTAATTAAAAAAATTAATGTTAAAAAAAAAGATTTTGATTATAAAATAAGCCCTTTTCAAAAAATGGATTGTATAATAATAAAAGCCGCATTTAAATTAAAAGACGGTGATAAAGAAGAAATATTTGCCGAGATGGAAGAAATAAAAGAAGATCGCCAAAAAAAAGGACATTACGATTTTCCCTGTGCAGGCTCTGTTTTTAAAAACAATAAAGATTTCGGTAAACCTGTAGGGAAGATAATCGATGAATTAGGTTTAAAGGGATTTCAAATAGGCGAAGCGCAGGTTGCACCTTTTCATGGGAATATAATTATCAATACTGGAAATGCAAAAGCTGCGGATATTCGCATACTGACAGAAGATATTGCTAAGAAAGTAAAAGATGCTAAAGGTTTTGTACTTGAACCAGAAATTATTTTTGTTGGTGAGTGGTAGTTAAAAAAGAAAAGTTTAAATTTCAGTTTTCACATTGATATGTTTCGCGACTTTTTCGATCAATTCGCTGTCTTTAAAAGGTTTTACCATAAAATCACAGGCTCCCAAAGATATGGCTTCTTTAATATTAGCAAGCGTCCCCGCAGATGTCAGCATCATGATCGGGGTATGTTCGTATCCTTGTAATTCGCGTATCATGGGAATAAGTTCAAATCCGTTATGAACAGGCATCAAATAATCAAGCAGGATTATATCGGGCTTTCTTAATTTTAAAAAACTCAATACAGCCTCTGGTTTGCATATAGTATGCACTATATAATTATCGCTTAAAATTCTTTGAATTGTTTTTAATATAGTGACCGTATCGTCAACGGCAAGGACGCGCGGTTTTCCGTCATCTTCTTTTTCATTTTCTGACTTGCTCTGTGCCACATGCCTTTCGATACATTCTACAAGATTTATTGTTTCAACCGGCTTAATTAAATAATCCACCGCACCAAGTGCAAGCCCTTTAATCACGCTCTCCGTGTCATTATTGTTTGTAAAGAAAATAACCGGTATATCGGAATAACGATTATCCGCTTTTAATGTTTTAATTATTTCATATCCGTTAACAACCGGCATACTTATATCTAAGAGAATTATATCGGGTTTGATTTTTTCCAGAATTTTAAACATTACCGCAGATGACTCTGCAGGATATAAATCATGATACCTCGACAGCCTTCTTTTGAGTGTTATTAAACTGGTAGAAACATCATCAATATAAATAATTTTCAAACGCCCTTTTTCGCTGTCGGTATCTGATTCTGCAAACATCAATTGTGCATTTTCCATAAAAACCTATCCTTTTAGTTTCTCAACGATTTCTTCAAATTGCATTCTGTCAATGCTGTCTCGCAGCCAGCCGATAAGATCATTATCAGACTCGTATCTGTATTTCTCCAATTCAGTCATTGCTTTTTCCGCCCCGCCCATATCATAGTCATTGCAGGCTTTAATTAATTTATGTAATTGTTTGATATCAGGTTTATCTGATAAAGGCTTTTCGCTTTCCGAGTTTATGTTTGTTAAAATTTCTTTAATACCGCTAACAAGATTCCTTGCGTTTTCCATGAATGTGCTGTGATTTTTATTTATAAATTCCATATCGCCTGACATCCCCGCTTCTTCAAGGTTTTTTGCTTCTTCGGCAATCTGTTGTGCGAAAACATCAAAGCTGATTCCTTTAATTCCGTGAACTTTTATTATATATTCTGTAAGTGTATCCTCGCTTACTGTTTCAATAGTATCAAGCATCGAACTTACACCGGCAGCGTATGAACGCAAAACATCAAAGAAAATTTTATCATTACCGTCAAAACGCTTAAACCCTTTTTCTATATCTAACCCTTTAATTTCTATGCCAGAGAATATTGAATCTGAAAACAGCGGTTCTAAAGGTTTTTCATTTTTTTGCTGCTTTTCATGTGCTTGTTTTCTTGCTTCATCTATAACTTCCTGCGGCTGCTTATCCCGTACATAAGTGTTCATAATAACATTTAACTGGCGCATATCAATCGGTTTTGAAATAAAATCATTAAAATTATTCTGCATAAATATATCAGCCTTTCCTCCGACTGCGTTAGCCGTCAATGCGACAATCGGCTCTTTATATCCTGCTTCCCGTATACGTCTGACAGTTTCTATGCCGTCCATTCCCGGCATCATGTGATCCATAAAAATTACATCATATACATTCCCGTTTTGAATTTTTCTCAGCGCGTCAGCACCGCTGTTTGCAGAGTCGATTTCCTTTAGTGCGTAAGGCAGTATTAAACCTTTGGCGACATATATATTTGTATCAACATCATCAACGATAAGAACTCTGCCGTAGGGCATCGGCTCAATGGAGACTTGTATTTTTTTTATATATGCACTGTTATACATGCGGAATTTATTTAAGTTTTCCGCCATTTCGCTGCCTATCACATCGGAATTAACTTTCCCTTGAAGCAGATGGATAGTAAATACAGAACCTTTACCAATTTCACTTTCTACAAAAATCTTTCCGTCCATCATATTGATCAGATTGCGTGTAATGGGCATGCCAAGCCCTGTGCCTTCTTTAGTGCTGTTCGCTTCCTGATTGAATCTGGCATATTCTTCAAAGAGTTTTTCCACCTGCTCTTTGGTCATTCCATGTCCCGTATCTTTTACAGTGAATATAAGTAAAACTTTATCGCCGCTTGTTTTATTATCATCAATTGCGGCAGACAGGGTTACTTTGCCTGCCTCTGTGTATTTAAAAGCGTTACTCAGTAAATTGTTAAGTATTTGTTTTATGCGCAGCTCATCACCTAACAAAGTGACAGGAATGTTTTCATCTACATTAAGTTCAAATTCAATTATCTTACTGCCTATCCGCGTCATATTTAGCCGAACGGTGTCGCTGATCATACTTGCAAACTCATAATTTTTTTCCAGCAATTCAAGTTTGCCAGATTCTATTTTTGAAAGATCAAGAATATCGTTGATAATACTCATCAGCATATCACTTGATGAGTAAATCTTTTCAAAGGCTTCCACGGCATCAGGTGCAAGGTTTTCATTTCGGAGCTGGATTTCCGTGATGCCGATAATCGCATTCATTGGAGTACGGATTTCATGGCTCATGGTACTAAGGAAAGTACTCTTGGCTTTATTTGCCGCGACAGCCGCCTCGCGTTGTTCTTCGGCTTCCCTTTCACGCGCTTTCTGTTCCCTTAAATCCCTGATAAAACCTGCAACAAGGTAATCGTCTTTGTATGAGATACGCACAAGAGTTCCTTCACATTCTATTAATTCTCCGTCAGATGCTTTATGTATCCATTCACTTTGAATTAATTCAGCCTCAAACGCTTTCTTGATTAAAAAGGAAAGCTTCTCATCTGACTTTCTTCCGTCAGGCTGATATTCCGGAGAAAAAAATTGAAAATTATTAAGACATTCTTTTTTACTTGATAATTTAAAAATTCTAACCAGTGCCTGATTGCAATAAGTTATATTTAAATTTTTATCCCATAACATGGCACCGAAAGGCGTAGCGTCAAGTATGGCGTGCATAAGTTCATCCATGTTCTTTAATCTTTGTTTGGCTATCTCATGCAATTTTTCTTCTTCGTTTATTCGTTCTTTCAGAGTTGTAACCATAGTATTCAGCGCGCCTGAAAGCTGTCCCAGTTCGTCATTACTATGTACCGTTATTTGATCATCAAGATTACCGTCTGCAACCCGCACTGCAAATTTGGTAATTTTACGGACAGGTATGCTAATCCTGTTTCCAAGAATACTTGCCGCAATGGTAAAAATACTTATGATGCCAAGAGAACAAAGCAGTATTATGAGTAAAACCTTGTTTGTTTCTCTTGTTTGAAGATCCATAGGCATTGTGTTTGCCCACATACCGATTGTTTCTCCGTTATAATCTTTTATGGGCCAATATAATGTCATATACTGAGATCCGAAAAAATCGCTTTGAACGATAATATTCTCACCTTTTTTTAATACTGTGTCTGTTATGCGATCATCCTCAAGTTTTGCGCCGTTGTTTCGTCTGCCGGTTCTGTCTTTTAAACTGGTCATTAAAGTAATGTCATTTTTATAAAGGGAAAAATGTATACCCGTCAAATTGTACAGATTATCAGCATATTCTTCTGAGGCGATGTTTAAACCCAAAGATAAAGCGCCGATTAAAATACCGTCTTTATAAATCGGCGAAAAACAATTGATAGTGTATGGAACAAGGGCAGTCTCATCAAAAAAAAATCCAGAGGATATTTGCCCTTTAAGCGCCGATTGAATAACCCTACGGCTTGAGATGTCATCTTCCTTTAAGTCTGAGTGGCTTCTGAAAATGACAATGCCATTGGAATCGGTAAAAGAGATCGAATCAATTTCACGGCTGAGCCATGATATATAAGTATTTCGCCTGATACTTTCTGTATCCGACCTTTGCACAGCATCCGCAAGGTCAGGCAGCGAAGTGAGAAGCTCAGTTTCCTTTAATAATCTGTCTTCATCCTGCTGCTGCATTCTTTTTATCATAGACTGTATGGCTGTCAATTCTTTCTGTATAGTGAAATCAAGCAGCCTGCTCATCAAAATTATGGTTATACATAATATTGTTAAACCGGACGCTATTACACCTGACACGGCGATTAGTATTATTTTACCGGAAATATTGAGTTTCATGCAATTTGATTTAAATTTAGTATCAATCATCAAAAAATTGTTTATATTATACCATGTTTTGTCTTATATATCTAGAAGAAAGAGCTCCGATGGCTCTTTATAATCCGGTAATTCCAAAAACTTTTTTTCGGAAGAGCCGGCAGACTTTATTTAGAAAATAGTAATAAAAAATTATTTCTTTGCAAACATCGCTTTCATTTGAGCGATATATTTTGCAGCCTCTTCTTCTGATGCTTCTTCCTTTAACTTGTCGTTAATTTTTATCAATTCCTTAGGAATTTCATTTAAAAATGGGGAAGGGGAACACTCAACAGTATTTTGCAGTTTGCGTCTTTTTTTACAGCTTGTAATGTAGAGTTTTTCCTGCGCCCTTGTAATTGCAACATAAAAGAGGCGGCGCTCTTCTTCGATGCTCCCTGAATCTTCTTCATTCTCATCAAGGCTTTTTTCATGAGGGATAAGCCCGTCTTCTGCGCCTGCTATAAAAACAACGGGGAACTCCAATCCCTTTGCAGAGTGGATGGTCATAAGGTTTACTTTGCCTTCCTTGTCATCTTCGCCGTCGTCTCTTGTAATCAAACTGATGCGGTTTAACCAAGCATAAAGCCCTGCGTCAAGATTATCAGGGTCTGACTCCCAGTTTTGAATCATACGGATAAAATATTCGATGTTGCTGTATTTCCATCTTGCTTTTTTTTCATCTTTGTTATGTTCCATAACGAGGTAACTCCAATAATCAATCTCATCGATTAATTTATTAACGCATTGCGATAATGACCAACTTCGTATTGTTTTTTCTTTGTCATCTTCATCTATAGAACGTCTTTCCAGAAAAAGACAGCGCATTTTTTCTATCATGGCGGAAAACTCTTCAAGTTCTGTCATCGCTTTAGCGTCTTGAAAAAGCTGTCCCTGACTTCTGGCGTAATTAACGCGCGTTATTGAAGCCCACAAACTTATGTGATTTTTTTTTGTAATTTCGCTTAACATAGCGATTGTGGTTTTACCTATCCCGCGGCGGGGAGTGTTAATAATCCTAATGAGGCTTATATCATCATCAGGATTTGCTATTACCCGTAAATAGGAAATAATATCTTTAATTTCCTTGCGCTGAAAAAAACTTGTCCCTCCTGAAACGCGGTAGGGGATATTTTCTGCAAGAAACGCTTCTTCTATGTTACGTGAAAGAGAGTTAGTCCTTGTTAAAACCCCGAAATGATGATAATTATAATCTTCCATTATTTTTAAAAGAGAAATTTGATTTGCGATAAACTCAGCCTCGTCAGTTTCATTTTCCGGGAGAAAAAGTTCTATGGGTTTTCCTCCTTCTTTCGGAGACCAGAGGTTTTTTCTCTTTCTGCTTTTGTTATGCGAAATAACACCGTTTGCCGCATCTAAAATTGTGGAAGTGGAGCGGTAGTTTTGTTCAAGTTTTATTTCGATAAGGGATGGAAAATCTTTCTCAAACTTTAAAATATTTTCGTAATTTGCCCCCCTCCATGAATAGATTGATTGATCATCATCTCCTACTACGCAGCAGTTTGCGTTTTCACCGCCTGCAAGAAGCTTCATCAATTTATACTGGATAAGGCTTGTATCCTGAAACTCATCTACCATTATATATTTAAATTTCTGCCTGTATTTTTGTAAAATTTCATCATTAGTTTGTAAAAGTTCCAAAGGGATAGTAAGAAGATCATCAAAATCTACAGCATTGAAAATTTTTAATGCACTCTGGTATTCGTTATAGACATTCTCTAAATCAAATGGAATGGAGTTGTCTTTCCAATCTGCTAATCCTGTTTTTATTTTTGAAAAAAACTGATTTAACTCATATAGATCAATTTTTTGATTGGCTAATTTACATTCTCTAAGCGATTCTTTAATAAGAGAAATTTTATCGGTTTCATCATAAACAGAAAAATTTCTTCTGTAGCCGAGAACTTCATGGTTATCTCTTATAATTTCTAGCCCGAATGCATGAAAGGTGCTGACAGTAAGGCTTTGCAATTTCTTTTCTGTAAGTTCTTTAACTCTTGTCTGCATTTCACGCGCCGCTTTATTAGTAAAAGTGAGTGCAAGTATCGCAGACTGAGGAATTCCCTTTTCAAGCATATGCGCGATGCGGTAAGTTATAACCCTTGTTTTCCCTGAGCCTGCACCTGCAATAATTAAAACAGGTCCGTTGATTGAGCGAACCGCCTTTAACTGCGGTTCATTGAGCGCATCAATGTTGATCTTTGACATATATCTCCCAAATCTTTATTTTAAATATTCTGCAATAAGTTTTCCCGCTTTCGCTCTGTGACTAATTTTATTTTTTTCTTCTGCTGATAGTTCTGCCAATGTGCGGTTAAACTCTGGTAAGAAAAAAATCGGATCGTAGCCGAAGCCGCCGTCCCCTCTTATTTCGCTTTTTTTTACTAAATGTCCTGTAAGAGTTTCTTGCACGATGATAAAACGGTCATTACCGAAAACAAGAGCCATCGCGCAAACAAAGTACGCGCTTCTTATTGGGTTATCTCCCAATTCGTCTAACAGCAAAAGATTACGCTGAGGGCTTTCAAGTTTTTTTCCGTTTGTTTGCCCGTAACGCGCAGATAAAACGCCGGGTCTGCCGCCAAGTGCGTCTACGCAAAGACCTGAGTCGTCCGCAATTACTAAGTCTGTATTACAATTCTCTTTAGTTATAAGTATTTTTTTTAACTCTTGCGCTTTTAATAATGCGTTTTCGCTGAAAGTTGCACCTGTTTCTTCCGGATCGAAAATTAATCCTTCTTCCGAAGGGATTAAAAGAGAAGCGCCTAGTATGGCAGATAATTCCTTCTTTTTATGTGCGTTATTTGTTGCAAACCATATTTTCATTATGTGTAATAATATAGTAAATTAATATTTTTGTAAATAATTTCATTCAAAAAGTTTTTTATCTGTATGAGGTAAAAATAACGCGCCTGTGTAGTGATCCATATATTTTGCTTCGCTGCTTAAATCAATATAAGTGATTTTGGCGGTTAATTCATGCATCTTTTTTCGTTGTTCTTGCGAAACTAAGCAAAGATAGGCTCCTATTAATGAAGAGTTACCCAGAAATACAAATTTTTCATCGGGTAGACGCGGAAGCAAACCTATGGTTCTTGCATCTTCCAGATCTAGGAATCTGCCAAAGCCGCCTGCTACATAAACTTTATCTAAATCGTTAAACGACATATTTACACTGTCAAGCAAGGTTTGACAAGCGGAGAAAATCGCTCCTTTTGCGCGTATAAAATTGTCAATATCTGTTTCGTTGATGCTTATATTTTCGAATAACGCATATTCACCGTTTTTTTGGGAAAATTTCCCGGCAGAATCGATTATTCCGTTTTTAAAAAGTTCTGCAATTACAGAGATAATTCCGGAGCCGCAAATGCCGATAGGAGGCGCGCCGCCTATTGTTTGAATTTGCAAATTTTGTTTGTGCGTATTTAAGTTTGTATCTATTGATACTTTTTCTACTGCTCCTTTTTGAGCGCGAACTCCGTGTTTGATTCCTGCGCCTTCAAAAGCGGGTCCTGCTGAACAGGCGCAGGCGAAAATAAAATCGTCGTTTCCAAGTACGATCTCCCCATTAGTGCCTATGTCGATAAATAAAATAAGTTCTTTATTTGATTTATTTGTAAGTTTTGTACAAAGCAAGCCCGATGTAATATCGCCTCCGACATAACTTCCGACAGCCGGAGCGAAGAGGGCAGGGGCATTTTGACAAATATTAATTCCCAATAGATTTGCTGTGTAAATCTGCGGCTGGAAAACAGCTGGCGTGTAAGGTGAAAGCCTTAAATATTCAGGGATTACACCTAACAAAAGATGCGTCATTGTTGTGTTACCTGCTAATGAGAGGCATAAAATTTGAGAAGGTTTAATTTCTGTTTTATTGCAAACATTATCAATCAATTCATTTATTGTATCTAAAATGCGTTTGCGCAATTCGTTAAGATTTTTTTTTGCATAATTAATACGGCTTATTACATCTAAGCCGCACTCAATTTGTTTATTATATGTATTTTGTACTGCGATAATTTTTTTGCTTTCTAAATCAATCAGATAGATTGCAACTGTGGTTGTCCCTATGTCAACTGCAATACCGTAAGCAGAGGGTGTCTCTAAAGAAACGCAGTAAGCTGTATTTTTGTTTAAATAGTAATATACAGTTAGTTCGCCGTCTTTTTCTCTTAATTTTTCAGGTAATTCGGCTAAAATGTTTAAAGGTATTTCTACATACTGACATTCAATTACTTTTTGAAAAGCTTTTATAAATCTATCTGCATCGGATAAGCCGTCTAAAAGAGCTGGTTTTGAAACTTGAAGATTAACTTTTTTTATAAAAGTTTCATCTGATATAATGTTTTGATAATATTTTGAAAGCGCTTGATCATCAAAATTTTCAAATCTGTCAATTTTATTTTCTGATTGATTAGAGAGAATTACCGTTATCGGATATTCTGGAACAGATGTTTGGCAAATTAAAACAGATTGATCATTGTTCTCTTTAATTTGCACAAGGCATTTCTTACAAGTACCTTTGCCTCCGCATGGTGTTTCGATAAATACACCACCATGACGCGCCGCTTCTAAGAGAGATGAACCTTGCTTTGCTTCTATTGTGATAGGTTTGCTGTTATCTGCTGTTTTGAAAGTAATTATAGGCATAGGTAATTATATAATGTGTTAGTAAAGAGTATCAATGTATCAATTAATTATTTCCCCAACACGCTCTTAATAAACCCTTCCATGTCCGCAGCCTCCGCAGGACCTACAAGAACTTTAAAGCCCGGAAGATTTTCTTCAAGCTCCCCCGATATTTGCGCGACATAGCCGGGTATTACAATTTGGCGTGTGTCAACTTGATTTTCAAGATCGATTTCTTTGATAAACTTTGCGATGCTCGCTCCTGAAAATTTTCCCGCCGCCCAAGCTGTAAGTACGCTGAACCCTTCACATTCAGGGATTATAAGCCATGCGGAGATTCCTGAGTTTTCCACTTCGCCTGAAACTAAAAAGTAAGTTAGAGAGAAATTAGTCGTTACAAAAATCGGAGATTTTCTGTCAGGCTCTCCGATTGCATAAAGTTTCGGTTCTACCTGTATCGGTTTTTGCGGGTCTGTAAAAATATTTTGGCGCAATGTAAGGAGCGTTATGAGAAGAGCGGGATCGAAAGAGGGCAGTACTATAATCCCGCCGAACTTATTTATTTCCGTGACAGCTTGCACTAAATCATCCATTTCATTTCCGGTATTGATAAAACTCAATGACGCATAACCTAAAGCTTTTAAATTCTTTTTAAGAGCCGCCTTTCTTGCAATTGAGTTAGTCTGAAGCCTTTCGCAAAGCGAATTAGTTTTAAATTCGATAATTAAATCATTAAAACCGCTTTCTTTTATTTTTGTTGTAATTTCTACGATACCGTCAACATCGTTAGCTGTTACAGCAAGTATTTGACTGTCGCGTTTTGCGATATTGACAATTTCATCTATATTTAGGGATTGGGGACTAGAGACTTGGGACTGGGGATTATTGTTTAAAGACAGCGGCATACAAAGAATGCTTTTTGATCCTGCAACAGCTTCTGACGCTTTATCAAGTGAAGTTAAATTATTTGCGCGTATGATCAGAGGCAGCTTTGTTTTTTCATATACCTTCAAACAGTAATCGGCAAATGATTCAAAGGAAGAATCGCTTTTTTCCGTTACTGCAATCGCTCCGATAAAAAGCTCTTCTCCCACACGGATAGGGCGGTAAGCGCGGATTTTTTCTGCAAGAGCAATGTCTGTTCCTTCTTCAAGATTTATTGCAATTACAGGTTTATTAACAAAGGTTTTTTCATGACGGTACATGACAGTCTCTTCACCTAAGGCGCTTATTATTTCTTTTCCGATTTTAACTCCCTTTACAGGAGGCTCGCTTGCAGCTCCTAATATTTGCTTTGCTTCATCGGATGCGTAAGGGCACTCTGAGAGCATCGCTTTTTTTGCCGCAAGTTTCATGGCGAAAGCCATGCAGGTGCTAGACCCGCATTCTTTGCAGTTTGTTCCCGGAAGGAGTTTTTGAATTTGCAATCCGCTCAATGCCATTTATTTACCCTCCCTTTTTAAATTATTATTCATCAAATTATTGATAGTTCCTTTTATTGTGACAGTCGCCTCCGGCGTATACATGATCAAAATATCCGCTCCCGCATATAAAAGAGAAGTTGCCGTTGCAACTTCCCAATAAGCCGCACGTTTTTCAAGATTTCCCCAATCAGGGAAACTCGATTCAGGGGCTTTAAATTCTTTTACCTTTGCACATTCCTGCCCGACAGAAACGATCATCGGGCTTAAGAGCATGTTGTCACCCCCTAAACCCGTTAAGCGGATACGTTCCATTACAGAGTAAGTGTATTCTATGCCGTAACCGATGGTGCTGGTCATAGGATCAATAATGATCTTGTTAGGTGCTAATCCCATGTTAGTAAGCAGGATATTGAGCTGTTTGCTGATATTCACATCAATTGGCGCTTGCGCGACAAGAGTGTGACCGTAAGCCATCGCCGCTCCTGCAATAGTGCGGTAATTATCCTGTTCAACCCAATTGAAAAGGAGATTTTCCCCTTCGCAGTTTTGAGCGATTGCCTTAAACACTTCGTTATTTTTTTCAAAGTGGCTAATCCCTGTAATGATCAAAGGAACATCAACCGCTTCTAAAATGGAATTAACTAATTCGACACTCTGAGAGGCGCTTCTGTTTTCTCTTTCAGGATGGATGCCGTCAAGATTAACGCTGATTAAATCCGCTCCGTATTTTGTTACGCAAAGTTTTGCCATCTGCGCAGGTTTGTTTAATACATCGCCGTAAGCTTTACGCAAAACTTCAGGATACTTTGCATTTACGCAGTCATATACTTCCATTGCGACTAAAGGTTTGTTGGGCATTTGCCCTTCCCAAAAATGGAAGGGCATACAGTCTGCCCCCCCTATCGTATAGGTTCTGCCCCTTGTGCCGCCTTCAGATTTTAAATTACCCAATTTTACAGAGTAAGTTGCGTTACTCGATTTTTCTATAGGAAGTTCAAAACTTTTAATCGCTGATATTCGCTCTTTTGCAGGTACTTCTGCAGCTAACATATTATCTTTATCATCAATAAACCCCTTTAAAAGAGCAGTCAATGAATCTTTTGTTTTATCAGTGGTTTTTCCAAGAAATCTTTCGTTTAACGTTTCAATAATACTGTTTACAACATCTCTTGTTACATTTGCTTTTATTTCTTCGGTAATTGCTGCAATATCAATGTTATCCGCTTTTTTTTCATTGTTTACTGTTTTAGGGACTAGGGACTGGGGACTGGGGACTGGGGTTTGGGGACTGGGGGTTGGGGATTCTTGAACTTTATCTGCAAACTTTGCCATATCATCCATTGATAATGTTGGATGTTTCACTTTTTCAAGGAATTTTCGCAAATCTTCTGCGCTGACAGCCTTTGTTTCATCGGCTATTTTATCAATAAAATCAGGTAATTTTTGCTCATCAAATCTTTTGAGGAGATCGACACGTAACAAATCTTTTAATTCTTTGGGCATCCACACAATTCTTGCAAAGCCGCCTTCTGCAGATAGAAATTTTCTGCTTGTTAAAAAAACTTTTCCGCAGCCGAAGAAGCCCGGTGTCTGCTGACCGCCGCCGACAGAGCCTGCAAGAGTGGAGAAGGTCATTCCGACAGGGGTATCGCCCAAATATTCGCGGTTGACAGCCATAACGCCGTTACATTCGGGAACGTAGGCGCAAATTACTTCAAAGCAGCCGCAGCTTGTCATCGGGCGATCCATAATTGAATAGGCGCAGAATGCGTCTATTGTTTTATGGCTGTTTGTAAAAACATATTCATTAACGCCTGACCAAATTCCCTTTACAGGATCGAGACATTCGCCTTTTTTAAGAGGCTGGTTGGGACCTGTTTCATCAATTTCGTAGGCGGCTTTTCCGTCAAGCCAATTGTACGCGCCGCAAAGACCTAAGCGTTCAGGAGTGATAACGCAGACATGGTTAGGTGCAAAGCTTTGGCACAGAAGGCAGGAATAAAAAGTATCGACAGATTCGTCTGTCATCGCTTCAAGACGGCGGTTGCGCTCATCATAAACTTTCCGCGCGGTTTCCAGTCTTTTTTCCACTTCGATTTGATCGGTAACAAGCGTTACGCGTACTTTATCAACTATCGCAGGATAATCGGCTAACAGCTTTGCATGCAAGATTTCACCGTAATGTTTAAGGCGCAAACCTTTTGCAAAACCTGCTTTGGAAACGCGAGTCCAAACTATATCGCGCTGACCCATGTGCCAAATACCTTCGGCGCCGTTTACAAGATGGTGTATCTGCCGTTCAAGTATAGGCTCAAAGTCAGACTGCATCTTGCGCCCTGCAACTTCCACCCAAATGCCGAGGGGAAGTTTTCCTCCCGGAGTCACAGCGTCAATATCGGGACCGATGATCTGTATTTCGCCGTCGCTTATCGAATCATATTCGGCGCTTGTTACAAACTCAAAGGCGAGGGTTTTGTTTCCGCCGAACTCAACATGAGTGTCTTCTTTGCGGATTCTTTCCCCTTCAAAAGCGGGACCGTAGGCGACAGGAATCGGCACATCTACTATTTTTATTTTACAGCCGCGAACTTCCAAAGCTTTTTCTACAATTTTATCATGAGGGACTTTTGAAACCACATGCTCGTAAGTGCATACGCCTGTCGGTAAAATTTCAGGGATATCTGTATCCGCAATTACAGGGAAGCCGTAATTGATAGCGCCTGCCGCTGCGGCGTATTTATCAGGCGTTACTTCACCTAACGCGATAACGAAGGCGAAAATTCTATTTTTATTATATTTTAAGTTCGCTTCATAATCTCCGGGTTTTACTCCGCCGAAGGAAAGAGCGGCGCGGTTTGCAAAACCTAGCGCGTAAATTAAAGATGAAACATCTTTGCCGAAAGGAACAAGGCGTGTTTCCCAGCCGAGTTGGACTCCTTCAGTTGCAAGCTGATCTGCAAATTGAATTCCGTTAGTAGAGCCGCCCATAAACACATAAAGATTTTTTTGCTGAAGCTCTTTTGCGATTTTTACGGCTGTCGCGTTATCGGGAGCCGCTCCTGTAATTGCGGCAAAACCGGGAGCTGTGCCGTCAACAAACTCAATCCCGCGCTCGCGCATGATCACATCGTTTGCCGCTCCCAGCCAAATCCCGTCTACAGGGTTTGGTCCGATTAAATACTTGCACGCTTCTATCACCTCACAGGCAAAAAGAGCGCCTACGCCTGCGTCTAAGGCGCTGCCGAGGTAGGGCAACCATACTTTTTCTGAAGGGCGGGAAGGCAGAAGAGCTTTTGCTTCTTCTAAAATATTTTTTAAATCGGAAAGAGTTTTCATCTGCTTGCCTGTAAAAGAATAGATGACAGGCAGATAATAATTTGTATCGGGAAAACTGACAGGGCAGTCTAAACCTTTTTGTTGAATTGCCGAATCAAGCATTTTGATTGCTTGGGTTACAAAGGAGACAGCTCCGTCTATCGCGCTTGTACAAATAAGTTTTGACATTACAGCTCCCTCCTGTCTTTCATATCAAAAAGTTTGCGCTCGGCCTTTTTATTGATGCCTAGCGCGTCACGCGCTTTATTAATTATTTCGATGATGCGCTGCGATGCAATCACAGGGTCTTCGTAATAATGAAAGCAAGCGTTAAAATCTTCTGACGCGCCCTTATGCAAATAGTTATTTACATTTTCTGATCCTGAAGTATAAAAGGGGTTGCCTAGAAAAACATCAACGCCTGATGCTACAAAGTAGCAGCCTATCGCTATCGCTTTCTCGCTCATCCATTCGGCTGCAACACCTACCGCAGGAAGAGAGCCCAGATCGTCACCTAAGCCGCCTTCTTTTACAATTTCTGTCGCGGCTTCGAGTATGCGTGTGTTATCAACACAGCTTCCTAAATGCAAAACGGGGGGGATACCGACAGCTTCGCAAACTTCGCGGAGACCTTCCCCTGCCATAGAAAGAGCGGTTTCAGGGGTGAGCCTTCCTGCCTTCGCAGAGCCGATTGCCGCGCAACCTGTTTGTAAAACTAAAATATTATTTTTGATAAGCTCTGCTGTCAATGTATTGATGTAATCATCTGTTTTTTGTTTAGGATTATTGCACCCGACAATTCCTACGACACCTAAAATTCTATTTTGAATAATCGCATCGTTTAAAGGACGGAAAGACGCTCTGTATTTTCCGCCTAACATATATTTGATCGCATCGACACTGAAACCTGCAATTACTTGTTCGTTATCTTTTGGGATATTGACTTTTGATTTATCTCTCTTTTTAAAATTGTCGATAGCGTGTTTAATAATATTTTTTGCAGATGTTAAAGGATCGGCATCGCCAACTGTTATGTGCAATGCGCCGATGGTTTTTGCAATGTCAGTTGTTGAAACAATTTCCGTGTGGTAATGTTTTGCAACATCAATGAGTCCTGGCATTACGCACTGAACATCGACAACCATCATCTCGACCGCTCCTGTTACAAGAGCAAGTTCCTGCTGAAGCATGTTGCCTGCTAATGGAACACCGTTTCTCATAAGAGCTTCGTTTGCAGTACAGCAAATACCAGCCATAGTGATGCCTACAGCTCCAGCCGCTTTCGCATAATCAATAACATCGGGAGCGCAAACAGCTACTGTAAGAATTTCAGAAATTGCAGGTTCGTGTCCGTGTATCAAAATATTAACAGTGTCTTCTTTTAAAACACCTAAGTTAGCCGCGCTTCTTACAGGGGAAGGCGTTCCGAATAAAATATCAGATACGATTGACGCGATACGCGAACCGCCCCAGCCGTTGGAAAGGGAAGTGCGGAAAGCATGCATTAAAAGATTTTTATAATCATGATCGACACCGATTGATGTGCGGTGCAGAGCTTCAACAACCATGCGGTCTATGCCGCAAGGTTTAATACCTTTCGCTTCCCAAATACCTTGCCGCTTTTTTGGGGCAAGCGTTAAAGTTTTTAAAGTTTCTTCCTGAGAGGAAAATTCATTCAAGAACAAATTTGCTAAATCTAAAGCGATATCATTTACGCTGCGGTTTTCTGTTTCTATCCCGTAAAGTTTAGCGTTATAAAAAAGAGCTTTTTCATCTTTGATTGAATAACCCTGCGCCTTGCCTTCGGCGACATGCTTCAATTTTAAAACAAGATGCCTGCCATGATCGGAGTGCGCCGAAGTGCCGGCAGCAGCTTCGCGCAAAAAATTACGCGCAACGATAGTATCAGCATCAGCGCCGCAGACACCTTTGGGTGATTTTGGAGTGATACGGCAAGGACCCATATGGCAAATACGGCAGCAAACCCCGCTTTTCCCGAAACCGCACTGGTTTTTTTGCTGCTGCGCTCGGTCAAAACAGGTTTCTATACATTCAGACCTGCTCTTTTCAAGCATCTGCGCCGAAGCATTGTCGCTGACCTTAGATAAAATATCTTTGTTCTCCATTATGATATTTTAATGTAGATTCTTAGAAATGTTAAGGGCGGATTATAGTTTAGCTGATAAAATAGGGTTAACATTGTCAACCCAATTTTATTAGTAATTCACTTACTTTTTTATATACCTCATTAGTTTCTGATATTTCCAAAAAGCACTTTGATTCCTCTGCAAAAGAAGCAACTTCTTCATCGTCAGGCAAACCGATTACAATATCCGCTTTTGTCTTTTCTTTTATTTCTCCGATTCTGTCAGGGAGTTTATTGTTACGCAGTTTGTTGATAATAAGCGCTAATTTGCCGTAGGACATTTTCATTTCGATTGATAATTCATGAAGGCGAAGGAGTGTTTGCAGCCCTGCGTTAGATGCATCTGATACTAAAACAAGCAGGTCAACTTTTTGAACAATGCGCCGCGAAAGATTTTCTAAGCCCGCTTCATTGTCTAATACAACAAAGGGGTAAGAAGAAGAAATTTCTGCAATAATATCTTTTAAAATATTATTCGCATAACAGTAGCAACCTTCGCCTTCAGGTCTTCCCATTGCGATAAGGTCAAAACCTTTCGCTTCAACTAAAGCGCTTTGCAGTTTTAATTGTAATAATTCTTTTTTTGAAAGATTGACGTTTGCATTATCACGCACTTCTTCGCGCGCCTTGCCTACTGTGTCTGTTACCTTTACACCTAACGCAGAATCAAGACAGCTGTTAGGGTCTGCATCAATGGCAAGAACGGGAGTCTTTCCGCTTTCCAGTAAGCTCTTAATTAATAATGCGCTGATGGTTGTTTTTCCGACACCGCCTTTTCCTGTTATTGCAATTAGTTTATTCATGACTTAAATTCCATATTTGATTGATTAATTCTTCTATAATAGATTTTTCCGCTTCTCCCATTCCGTCAAGCGCACTTAAACTGTCTCTGTCTGCATTGCGGATACTTTCGCAGTAGGGGAGAAATGCGTTAAGTTTTAAATTAGGAAACGCGTCTGTTATAAATTTTTTATCAGTATCGCTTGTTATCTTATTACCTACAATTTCAAATTTAGAAAGCCCTATTTCCTTAGACATTTTAATGACAGTCTGCGCGCAGTCCAATGAACGCTGTCCCGGCTCAACCACGATAATCATTACATCTACGCCCGATACAGTGGCGCGCCCTAAGTGTTCAATTCCAGCTTCCATGTCCATTATTAAAGTTTCATTTTTGTAAAGTACAAGGTCGCTAACAAGCGCTTTAATAAAAATATTTTCCGCGCAGGCGCAGCCTCCGCCGCCCCTTTTAATTGCACCTAACACTAAAAGATCAACTCCGTTATGCGAAAATGCATACTTGCCCGCTATATCAGAAACTTCAGGGTTTAATTTAAACATCTGCCCGTATTGATCAACTTTAGTCCCTGTGCGCTCTTCGATAAGGGCAATCTCCTTAGAAATTGGGGTTATCTTTATATTGGAAGGAATACCAAGCGCGCTTGCAAGATTAGCGTCCGGGTCTGCATCGAGAGCGAGAACTTTTTGCCCTTTCTTTGCCAAAAGAAGGGCGATAGACGCGCAAACGGTGGATTTACCGACACCACCCTTTCCTGAAACTGCTATTTTCATTTTTATCTCCGTGTACCGCAAGCTCCGCCTCTAAGGCTCGCTGTAAGTACGGAAAATAATAGCAAAAATTATTTTTCTAAATAATCAGCAAGTTCAATTAATTCAAGATGAACTGTTTTTATTTTCTTTTCATTATGCAGTTCTATCGGGAACCATTCTTTTGCTATTTCTCTTAAAAAATCAGCTTTATGCTCTATAGAGTGGCCTGTCTTTAGTATTTTATAAAGTTCATCTTGATCAACCCCGCTAATGCCTTCTCTGTTTTTTTCTATTTCCTCAGAAGTCATAGTTGCTAATCCGCATCTATATGCATGAATTATAGCTTCCTCTAAATCAGTAAATTCAGTGCCGGCTATATTAATTATAAATTCTAATTTAGTAGTTATATTATGCTGAACACTCATATCTTTAAATTTACGAACTGCTTCAATATCCATTTTTTTTAGTTGTTTCATGTTAAACTCCTATGTTATAGACGAAAGGTTTAATACCTTCTGCACATCATGTTTATTTTACAATATCTGTTGTTTTTTTGTCAAGGTAAAGTTTAAAAACTGCGAAAACGCAACAAAAGTCCATATCTTCAAGCGTTTTATCAATATCAAATTTGAAATATTTTTAGGACAATTAATGAGTTAATAATAGAGGAATTATTATATCTGATATTGAAATATGTAATAAATGGGTAATATAATACAAAAAAGGAGTAATACATGGAACAGGCTTTTATCGACATTTTAAAAAAGGTAGTAGACAAACACGGTAAGGAATATTTCCTCGATTTTAAAAAATGCAAGGCGATTTTATCCGACTATGCCGGCAGCGAATATAATAATGTGCGCGGCTTGCTTTTAAGAGCTGTAGAGGCGGGCGCGTCTAACGCGATTTTCTCTGCAGAAAAGGATGACATCGAAAGATGCTGTAAGGCGCAGCATCGCGCCCTGCATGAAGAACAATTTATGGACAGCGCGGCAGCGTGGAATGTGGTGAACGTTCTCGCTTTTATCCTGCGCGAAGTCCCGATAAAAGAATTACAAGCTGAACAGGAACCTGTAAAAGACAGTAAAAGCGGCGGCGGCAGTACTTATGATGATGCGGTGAACTTTTACAATGATGAACAGTACGACAAAGCTTTCCCTATCTTTAAAACATTGGCAAAAGAAAACCACGCAGGAGCGCAGGATTATCTTGGTGAATGTTATTATCAAGGAAGAGGCACAGAGCGGGACTATGACGAAGCGCTTTTATGGTACCGCAGAGCGG
>Ga0209755_10000137_pt1 | contig 138829 bp, 129 predicted proteins | sample TergutCo191P1_FD_187301 | JGI IMG/M metagenome (GOLD analysis project Ga0209755, IMG submission 187301) | Cornitermes sp. P1 segment gut microbial communities from Petit-Saut dam, French Guiana - Co191P1 (SPAdes) (version 2) | ecosystem: Host-associated > Arthropoda: Insects > Digestive... | reverse complement strand
TGTGCGCCCGTTACCCCACAAACGTAATGCTGATGAAAACCACGTTTACCCAGCATCGGGCGCACAATGCACGCCCCTACAACCATAATGATTTACATAACAGTTGACTTTATATTGAGATGATGTTACAATATTTTTGGAGCAATCAAAAAGCAAGGCGGTTGGCTAATCTCCCGAAAGGGGGTGAAGCTTATGTCAATTTTTGAAATATTCATAGTGATTTTCGCAGCAATGACCTTCGTCATCGCGCTTATCACACTAATGATTTACATAATTGACACATTTCTGAAAAAGAAATAACCGCCCCAAGCCAAGGAAAGCGGTTATTTTGATTTAAATTTAACCCATTTCTAAAGCCAACCGCTTTGCGATTGCTCTGTTTTATTTCTCTAAACATATTATAACACGCAGTTGACTTTATGTCAAGAAAATGATAAAATAATCTTGGAGCAATCAAAAAGTAAGTCGCACCGACAGGAAGGTCGGACACCCGAAAGGGTGACTTTTGCGCAGCAAAAGTGCTGAGCGGTTGGCTAATCTCCTATAAAGGAGGTGAAGCTTATGTCAATTTCTGAAACATTCATAGTGATTTTCGCAACAATGACCTTCGTCATCGCACTTATTACACTAATGATTTACATAATTGACACATTTCTAAAAAAGAAATAACCGCCCTCCACCAAGATAGCGGTTATTTCTATTCCCCATTACCAAAGTCAACCGCTTTGCGATTGCTCTGTTTTTATGCCTATGTTTATATTATACCACGCCACCAGAAAAATATCAAGCATAAAATTATGGATTAATGCTTGCATAATCCCACAAAACTTTCAAAATTTTGTCATTAACGGTTGCACTCCATATTTCTCCCTCATATGTTTTATCAAAATACTTTTCACATCTATTAATGACGTTGAAGGCGTTTACTCCCTTAATTTCCTTAGAAATAACTTTATTAAAATCATTTAAATCGCCATAGGTCTTATATATTCTCTCTACTAAATCACTATCATCAAAATCCATAAGTGTAGCTACATTGTTTATCCAATTCGCATCTAAATAAAGCTGTGAATTTACATTACTGTCCAATTTTCTGTGGATGTTAGCGTGATACGACCCTATCGTGCCTTCGCTTCTAATTAATTCTTGGTAAAAAGGCAACAAATCATCAAATGCCAGCTTAAAATCGTGGTAAATCACAAAGGCACTTTTGCGCAAGTCGCTTTCCTTTTGTTTTTTACGGATGTTATCCTGTATCCACATCGAACCAAAAATGGCTACGATGCCGCCCAAAGAAGAGCCTGCAAAACCTATAAAAGCCACTCGTAAATCACCAAGAGAAGCCAAGTAAATTTGCGCCCAATTGTTTATGAAAGGTATCATCATCAAAAAAGGTACAGCAAGTATTATTGCAGCGTACACCAACAAAAACTTTAACATTGGTGGTCGTTTTTTACGCTTTTGCTTTGCTTTACCCATTACAAACCTCCAAAAACCTAACAAAAATCGGGTGGGGGCGGTTTGGGCGGGATTTAAATTGGGGGTGGGCGATGATGCCCAGGTAGAAGGGGTGGTTGGCGATTTCGAGGATTTCGGCGAGGTTGCCCCCTTTGCCTTTGCCGCTTATGGTCATTCCTGCGGCTTCAAAGGCGGGGATGAAGGTGCTGTCAAATTCATAGCGGTGGCGGTGGCGTTCGCTAATCTCGGTCTGCCCATAGATTTTGTGGGCGAGTGTGCCTTCGGTGAGGGTACAGGTATGCGCCCCCTTGCGTAGTCCTTTGCCAGGGTTTACGAAAATGGCGTGTTCTGTGGTTTCGTCAAATTCGGCAGAGTTGGCGCGGTCAAGCCCCATAACGCCGCGGGCAAACTCAATCGCCATGGCTTCCATGCCCATGCCGATGCCAAGGCAAGGCACGCCATTTTCGCGGGCAAACTTCGCAGCAAGAACCTTACCCTCAGACCCACGAGGACCAAAGCCGCCGCAGATGATGATGCCAGCAGAGTCCTCCAGAAGGTGGCTCTGCCCCTCTTCCATCAGCTCTGATGCCACCCAATTAATCTCCACATCCACTCCAACTTCAAAGCTTGCCGCCTTCACAGCTTCAATCAACGACAAATAAGCGTCTGGCAACACGGTATATTTGCCAACGAAAGATATTTTAACGTGCTTAGTAGCTTCCTTAGCCTTGTCCAAAATAGCCTGCCATTCAGACAGGTCTGGCATGCGGTCTTGAAGCCCCAAGCGGCGCAAAGCCACCTGGGCAAAGTTTTCTTCTTCCAAACAAAGGGGCACTTGATACAGGCTGTCGCAGTCTGCATTTTCGATGATGCACTCTTTAGGAACATTACAATATAAGGCAATCTTATCCTTAATATCCGCTTCAAGGGGAATTTCCGTGCGGCAAACTATCATATCAGGCTGAATACCAAGGCTTAACAGCTCTTTAACGCTGTGCTGGGTGGGCTTGGTCTTAATTTCCCCGCCCTTTTCAAGATAGGGCAACAAGGTCACATGAACATATAGCACATTTTCCCGCCCAACATCAAAAGCCAGCTGGCGGATAGCTTCAATAAAAGCGTGGGATTCCATATCCCCCACCGTGCCGCCAATTTCCGTGATAATAACGTCCTTGTCGCCGCTCTCTGCCACCTTCTGCATCAAAAACTTAATATGGTCAGTGATATGAGGGATAATTTGGACGGTTTTCCCGTCATAATCCCCATTACGCTCCTTTTGTATCACGCTGGAATAAATTTTCCCAGAGGTTATATTAGAATTTACCGTCAGATTTTCGTCAGTAAAACGCTCATAATGCCCCACGTCCGCGTCGCATTCTGCCCCGTCCTCCGTCACAAAAATCTCCCCATGCTGCATAGGGCTCATCATGCTAGGGTCCACATTAAGATAAGGGTCAAACTTCTGATTAGCGATTTTGTACCCTCTCGCCTTCAACAACCGCCCCAAAGATGCGGCAGTAATGCCCTTCCCAAGCCCGCTGGCAACCCCGCCAGTAACAAATACAAATTTTGTCTTTTTCATTTGTGTACGCCCCCCAAGTTTTAACGAATATTATACAATCAATTTCATTATACCACAAAATAATCCCAGGCGCAAATAAATTAAAATTAAATTTAACCACCAAATAGCAAAAGCAAAAAGGCGCATTACGCGCCCTTTGCCATGCTAAATTAATTAAATGCGCTCATTAAGCCCCTCGAAAATAGCTTCCAATGGAACATTTAAAGCAACAGCAACCTTGTTAATCTCAAACCCGCCGAAACCCTTGGGAACACGTATGCCGTTCTCGACAGATGATATGTAGGGAATGGTTAGGTCTGTCATCCCTGCAAGCTCTCTCATCGTCATCCCCGCTTCAGTGCGTATTCTGCGAATGTTTCCGCCGATTATTTTGTCTGATTGGAGTTTGCTCATCTTGATGCCTTCAAAAAAGCTAAACTGGTTGGCTGCATCTTTGAGTATACGGAAAACCTCTTCCTCACCAAGCTCTTTAAGACGATAGAAACCGCGGCTTATAAGGTCGTCATCTTGATGAAATAGACCTTTGCGAATGTGAAAGACAGCTTTTTCAAGTTGCGCGTTAATTATGACACACAAATCCAAGCCCTTGTCTATGTATTCATCAAACCACTCTTCCAACTGTTTAGGCGGCACTAGGTCGTGAGATTCAAAATATTTTCCTCTTAGCAAACGCAGAGTAACATTTGTGTATATCGCCAACCTAATGTTGTCATATCGCTCTTCACGTCTAAAGTCCTCTAATCTGTTTAGAAGCTTCTCTGCAAGCTCATGGACTTTAACATATGTACCAGCATAATCAAGGACAATTGCTAAGGTTTTAATGTCGTTAATATCCCACTTGCTTTCATCTTTCAACAAGCTTTGCAGTATTGGGTCTGCAAGGTCACAGCTTGTATCAAAATCATTGTCTTGTGATTCAGAAGTCCAAATTTCCACAATTTGGAGGGCATTTTTTATCTGTTGGTCATTTCCATGAACCTCCAAATGGTTTCTAAGCCCTATTTTGACAAGTTCAATTTGTCCGACATCACTGTTGTTAAGTGCGAATAATTCATTCAGCAAAATATTTTTTTCCATATCACTGCCCCTTTTCGGATTAGCAACCAGGCTTCCAATCAAATGGTCCAAAAAGCCATTGGTATTTGTCGCATAGTTGCGAAATAATATACATGCAGTATAACATACAATGACCCCTTTCTGCAAGCATTTTTTTAAGTATTTAAATTATAACAAATTTCGTGAATTTGTCAATAGTCTATTTATTGTTTAACTTGCAACAAATATATACAATCTTCGACAAGTGTTTATAATGCACCGTGGCGCTCGCAGGGTAGGGGCGCGCATCGCGCGCCCACGTCCGCACATACGTACCCTACATTGGTTTGACGTTTACCCGACAGCGGGCGCGCAATGCGCGCCCCTACCTTGCGTGTAATCGCAAAGCCCCAAACAACGTCATCCCGCGCTTGACGCGGGAACCCATCAGCACTAACCAGCCCCTACAGTAGCGGGCTAGGAATGACATGTGGGATTGCGGGCTTGACCCGCAATGACGGTGTTAGGTGCGGGCGGGTTACACAATGCAAGGTAGGGGCGCGCATTGCGCGCCCACGTCCGCACATACACACCCTACATTGGTTTGACGTTTACCCGACAGCGGGCGCGCAATGCGCGCCCCTACCTTGCGTACTACAACAAAGCCCCAAACAACGTCATCCCGTGCTTGACACGGGAGCCCATCAGCAATAACCAGCCCCTACAGTAGTGGGCTTGGAATGACTGACGGGATTGCGGGTCAAGCCCGCAATGATGGTTAAAAAAGCCCGCAATGATGGTTAAAAAAGCCCGCAATGACGGTTAAAAAAGCCCGCAATGACAGTTAAAAAGCCCGCGGGATGATAACTAAAAAGTAGGGGCGCATATTATGCGCCCCTACGTTGTTATTTAATTCATAAAATTAATAATATTCTCAGTATAATCCCTAATAAGCTCATGGCGCATATATTCAATAAGGCGGTTGATAAGCGCCGCCGCTTGCGCCTTCGTCATATACTCCTGTGGGTTAAGGTTTCCATCCTCATCAGGAGCAATAAGCCCGATGCGGGTTGCCGCTTGAATGTCGCTCATAGCCCAATCTGCAATTTGCCCATTGTCAGCAAAAATGCTTACAGGGGGCATGTCAAGGCTAAGGCGACCAAGCCCCAAGGTGCGCAGGGCAAGAACATAAGCCTCCTGCCGCATGATAACCTCATCAGGGTGGAAATGCCCGTCACCACGCCCAACAGCAATGCCCGCTTCGTTAATGGCGCGAAGATAGGCGTAGTCAGGGCGGTTTGGCCACAGGTCAGGGAAAATTAGCTGAACCTGCAAAGGTCTGTTGCCCCGCTGGACAGGCGGCGTGCGGTGAGCCTGGTCAATTGGCAGTTTTACAGCACGGGCAAGCATTGTCATAAACTCCGCCCTTGTTACGGCTTGGTTTGGTATAAAATGCTCTGGGTTGCCAGTGATAATTTCCATGGCAAAGAGGCGGCGAATGTCCTGATACGCCCAATGTCCGCGGATGCTGTTAAGGTTTGGAGCTATAAGCTGCTCAAAACGGTTAAAGCTGTCCAGGGTTGCCCGCCCCTGTGGCGTCACTTGGTTCGCCATGAAGGTGGGCATTACATTAATCACAAAATTCAAACCGCTTTGGCTTGTTGTCACCTCTCGATAGTTGCCTGCAAAGCTGATTAGGGTCGGCTCGTTGGCTCTATATTGCAGCTCTTTGCTAACGGCAACGCTGGGAACAATTTCATATTGAATTTGCATACCGCCAGCAATGTCCACAATGCCTGTAATGCGCTGGGTTTCTACAGCAGACCAAGCCGTTTCAAAGCCATAAATCTGCCCTACAACCTCATGGGTTACAACTTCCCAAGCCTCTTCAGCATCATCTTGCCAAAAGACAGAGCGGGCAGATATAATGCCGCTATAATAAGTCACACCAGGGGTTATATCCCTGATAATGCTGATTTCGTAATGGCTGCGCTCTCTATCAAGTTCAAAAAACATGCCATATATATAAACTTCCTCCACCCAGTTCGCGGCAGAGTATGTTTCGATAATTTGGTCGCCAACCCTGCGCCAGTTTACGTTGAAGGTTATCTCGCGGACAAGCAACACATCAGGGTCGCCAATGTTTTCATTTGGGCGAATGTTAAAGGTTACTATGCGCGTGCCAAAATTTGCATTGGCAGACCTGCCGCCTCCGTTGCGGACAGTAACATCCATCAGCCCTGTAAATTCAACAGGTGTTCCGTCCAGCCATAAAATTTCGGTATATACCAGGTCTGTGTGGCTGACGTTTTGGGTGCGCCCTGTGTTTGCATCTAAAATCATAGCTTCTGTGGTCATGGGCAAAGGGATGCCCTCTGTAATGCCGCCAAAAAAGCCTATTTGACCCTGCCTGCCCGTTGTTGCAAAGGCAGGTATGGTGGCAGAAAATGCCATTATAAACGCTAAAAGCAGCGTAACCGCTATCTTCCTTTTCATCTGTAACCTCCTAAACCCTCTATTACCACCCTTTAAAGATTTCATAAACATCAATGGTCACATCTTCCCAAAGGTGGGTTGTAAATTTATAGACTTTTTCGGCACGGGTGCTTTCGGTCATTATTTCAATCTCTTGGTCGGTGTGGGCTTCGTAGAGTGCGTCTAGCTCATATCTGCCATCTGTAAGCAAAAACACCTCAACCCGCTTTGCTTTAATGTCTACAATCCAATACTCATGGACACCGTGCTTTTCGTAGAGCTTCTTTTTGTACTTTTTATCCCGCCCAGATGTGGAAGGGGATAAAATCTCAACTATCAAATCAGGTGCGCCATGAACCCAGCCGTTGCTGTCAATCTTGTTCTGGTCGCAAACTACAATAATATCGGGTCGCACCCTATCCTTTTTGCTCAAAATCACATCTGTTTCGTAAAAAACCTCACAGCCTGTTGGGTTGTTACTAAATTTATTAATCAACCTAACGCCCACACGGTTATGCCCTGCGGTAGCACTTGGCTCAAGCTTTACAATTTTGCCATCGAGAATTTCCTCGCGTTCATCTTCTTCATAGGTCATCAAATCGTCGTAGGTTATATTCATAGCACACCTCCTTGCTAATCCACCATAATAATCCGCCCTACAGCTTCGCCCATTGTAGGGTCATCCTCTGCCGCTCCCGCAAAGAAAATTTCCGTCATAACCAGAATTTCATCCCCTGGTTGTAGTTCAAAAGGCGAAACTATGGTATTGTTTCTGCCTACAATGGTATCCATGTCCAAAATGATTGTTGCGGTGTTGTTGACGATAGAAAGGGGGTTCCAACGTCCTGTAATGTGGTCAAGGACAAGCACATCCCGCAGAATTAGGCTATCGCCAAAATTATTAACAATTGTACCGCGAACAGAACGGTTAGCAAAAGGCTGCTCAATAATATGGGTTGCATGTGCGCCGTCTGCCACAATGGTAAAAACTTGGTTGTAAACACTGGTGTCCAGATAGGTTATAAAGGTGTCTAGGCTATGCCCGCCGCCTAAAAACACGGTGGTTCTGTCAATTGTAAACTCTCTCTCGATAGGGGTAAACACCCAGTCGCTTCCAAAAAGTTGCGACATGCTGGCAACCCTAAAGCTTTGCCCATCCCACACGCGAGTGACGCGAACACGGAAGATTTGCAGGGCAGATGTGTCAGGTGCAGGTGAGATGTCCACCACAGCCGCGCGGTTTGCCCCTGCAAGGACAACAGAGGCATGGTCGCCAGGCATAATATCGTTACCTGTCACCAGCCTGCCATTACGGCGGACAATTGTGCCGCTGTCTGTTGCTATTGGGTCAATTTGGTTGGTTAGCCAAATGTTCCCTGCACCGTCAGAACGGATAACAGCCTGGGCAGGCAACCTTTCCTCCCGCTGACTGCGGAAGCTTACCATAGCCACCCGCTCCCCTGCAAAATGGTTTTCCAGAGCAATGTAAACCGTTGTGCCGCTTGGGTTAAAAAGGCGCAAAGCTTCATTTGCGGTTATCCTGCGGTTGTTGTAAAAATAGCTGATATTTGGGTTTGCCAGGCTAAACTGCCCAATATCCCTAAAATCTGTCCAGCCAATGGCAGACAGGCTTTGGGCATGTTCCACCATCATCATATTTTGAGGACCATTTATCCCAGTTAGATGCCCACGGACAATGCCAGTGATATGGCGGGCGTTCCCCTCAATTGTCATTTCGATAACAGATGAGATGGAGTGACCAGGAGCAAGGACGGCTTCGTTAACCAAAAGCCTTGCCCAATCCCCAACTTGTATAGCCAGAGGGCTTATTCTGCGCCCTTCACGGGTTATAAAGGTGTCGTTTGCCACCTCAAGCCATGTGGTTTGCCCGTTTTCCTGCTCAAACAGCACAGACATATAACCCTCGTGGTGGACAATGTTAACAATGCGCCCATAGCGCATAATATAATTAGAAATTGCCGAAATCATAGAAATAACCCCAGGTTCGTTAGGGTCTTGACGGACAAAAACAATGTCACCTGCTCTCACCTGTCCAATGGTTGTCGCCAAAGGGTTAAAGGCAAAAGATGGGAACAGCTGGCTGATATAACTTACATGCATGGTCTGGTCAAAATGGGAAATGCGCTGTACCATCATCTCTTGCTCATAATAGCGCATGGTTATGCGGTTTCCTTCCCCATCCACAACCACCATATAGCCGAAGGCAGGGTTGTTTTCCACCACAAGCCCACGAAGCTCTTCCACCAAAACAGGCGTGCCTACAAATTCCATGCGGATAACAACATTATTCCGCAGAAACAGGCGCACATTTTGCCCAAAAGGCAAGGTGGTAATGTTCTGCCTTTGCCCGTCCATTAGGATGTAGTGATTATCCTCGCGGGTGGTGATGATGCCGTCCACTAAAGGGAAAATTTGGCGGGTTAGGTTTGGGGTCATCAATGTGACCTCCATGCTTTGCTGATAAAGGCTGAAAAGCTGACCTTCCACCACATTTTCAACAGCATTGTGCAACACATTTACATACCATACAGTGCCATCACCAACATGAACGAAATATTCAATGGTATCATCAGCAGAAAGAAGGGAAAGCCCTCCAACTGTACCCCCTGCAAAAACCACAGCATCAGCACCGCGGGTTTGCGGGGAAGGGCTGTTATTAGCCTGATATTGCAACACGTCCACAGTGCCATCACCAAGGCGAACGGAAATGTTCCGCCACCAAGAGCCTGCGGCGGTTTGGGGCTGGTCGGTATCTCTAAGGCTTACAACAGTGCCAAGACGGCGTTCAAGCCCATGGATTGTCATAAAAATTTCATCTAAGTTTGAAAGCACCTGCGCCATTTCCCCGCGGGTGATGTTTGCCGTTGGGTTAAAGTTGATGCCGTCACCGTTCATAATGCTTGCGGCGGTGATGTTTTCAACAGCAATCAGATAATCTGCCCCAATAACCCGCCAATCTCCAAAGGTGTAGACGGTTTGCATAGGAATTTCCCCATCAAATTGCCCTGCCGCCACAGCTTCCACGGCAGAATATATAAGAAAGGCAACTTCTTGGCGGGTGGCTTGCCCAAACAAAGGCCAGTCGAAAGGGATAATGTCCATTTCCTCTGCCAATGTGGAATACCCATTGTTAAGCATGGCAGTTGAGGTGGTAAAACCTCCCGCTAACAGCTCATTACCACGGGCGGCGGCTTCCCCACTTAAACCCACAGCGCGCATCACTGCATTTAGGGCATCTTGGCGGGTTAGGTTTTGACCTTGGTTGAAATTAGCCCCCTCTGCGTGGATTGAACCAAAAGCAACCCCGCGGACAACAGCCTCCGCAGGCCAGGCAGACCCTAAATCACTAAAATCAGCAGAACGGATAAGGGTTTGGGCATTGGTGCGCCCTGTAAACTCCCTACGCTCGTCCACCAAAATAAAATCATCAGCAAAAACCGCCACAGCAGGCAACGCCATGATGAACATTAGGGCAAAAACCCCAAACCTTTTAATAAGCTTCCTCAATCAAATCAACCCCTATTCATTTACGGTTAACACTTCAGATTTGCAAACCTTTAAACTGTCACTGCGGTCTTTTTTAACCGTTATCACAGTCGTAACCCCAACGGTAGGGGCGCGCAATGCGCGCCCGCTGTCGGGCAAACGTACCCCACATCAACCCACGTTTGTCGGATAACGGGCGCGCAATGCGCGCCCCTACCACTGACGAGTTCTGTGTCAAGCACGGGATGACGCGCTTTGTTTATTGCCAAACCCTAATCTCAATAGTTTCAATAACAATATCCTCAACAGGTCTATCATTAGCACCTACAGGGGCAGCCCCCATAGCGTCAACAACATCCATTCCGCGGAACACCTGCCCAAACACTGTATGGGCAAAGTCTAAATGGGGCGTGCCGCCAAACTCAAGGAAATGGTTAATAAAGTCCTCTGGGTAAATATCTCTAAAGCGTATACCCTGCTCTTCAAGCCCTGGGTAAAAATCGTCCATATGGTTTTCTAAAATCTGCTGAAACTGCCCAGCGGTTTGCGGATGAAGTCCGCTGTTTTGCACAATAAAGAATTGGCTTCCGTTTGTTTGGGTGCGCCCAATTTGAGGGTTGTCAGAATTTGCCATGGACAACGCCCCGCGGATATGCTGTAAATTTGTGGTGAATTCGTTGCCGAAGCTTTGCCCCCAAATGCTCTCGCCGCCCATGCCCGTTCCTTGTGGGTCACCGCCTTGCACCATAAAATCTTCAATAACTCTATGGAAAACAAGCCCGTCAAAATAACCATTGCGGGCGTGGGTTACAAAATTTTCCACCGCAAGGGGAGCATATTGCGGGAACAAACGCAGGTAAACATCACCCATATTTGTGCGCATTACCGCATAACCCTCACCGCTTACAGGCTGACCTAATTGGCGCGCCAAAGCCCCCTCGGTGCTTTCAAGGGAATATCCGCCGCCCATTGGCGGGCGTTGCCAGTCTGCCGCATCAAATGGGAAGGGGTAAGCCAGGGCATAACCTGCCTGCTCGCCACCTGTACCCACTGTAATGTCAGGTGTGTCAGCCGTGTCATCTGCATTAGATGAGCTTGATGGTGCGGTTGGCGTGCCACCTCCGTTTGAATATTCCTCACAGGCGGCAAATGTAAGCCCAAGCCCTAAAATCCCTGTAACTAAAGCTGTTCTAGTAAATTTATTCATTTTAAATTATCCTCTCCTTCTGTTAAAATGACATACCTATGCCATGCTATACTGTAATTAAACATTATACACTATATTGCCCAAATCTTCAAGGGCAAATTACGGAAAAATTGTGTCCGTTTTGTTACAGTTTCTTTAATAACGGAATTTACCATTGACTATAGCCGTGTTTTGCCCTATAATAAGCACAGGAAAGGAGAGAGAACCATGAAAAAACCCAATAAAATTTTCAAAAAAATATGCAAAAGTTTTGCTGTTATGGGCGTTGGGCTTGTGATGGTTGTTTCTGCTGTGCAAACCACCCACGCTTCTGGGGAAGATTTTGCAGAGGGCATCACAAACCGTAATGCACCCCCTCGCCGCGGCGCGATTGGGCTTACCATCTCTGGTCAGCTGCCCCGCGCTGTCACTGGCAACCGCGCTTTTGATGAGGAGCTAAATGCCCGCTTCACAGCCCAATTTAATGATTTTGTAGAGGAACATGCTGGGCGCGCCGCTTCTTTAGAGTTTTCCAACAATGTTTTTGTATCGGGTGACTTTGTTTCTGTTGTAATTAATATGACCGCAATATCTGCCACCACCACCCGTGCCCGGGCAACCACCGTAATAAATGCCGAAACCAACGAAATTATCTCATTATCTGACTATAACCCCAATGCTTTAGCTATGATAAACAACCGCCTTAATAATATGGTGGCTGAAAGCCCCCGCCTGTTCGTTGCTAACTTTTCTGGAATCGACAATAATCACCCATTTTATATAAACGGCTCAATACTTGTAATACCTTTTGCTTCTGGCACATTTGCCCTAGGCAACAGGGAAATCCACACAGAAGGCTTTTCAATAATATCCATCCACAACGAAACCATAGAGGACAACCTGTTTGTCACCATGGATGAGGAGCAGTATAACACGATTATGGTGCGCCTTGGCGAGGTTGTGCGCCTGTTTGGCTTCACAGCTGAATGGGATGCGGACGCTGGGGTTACGACCATCATCCAGGGCAACCGCACAACAGAGGTGGTTGTGGGGGAAAACACCCATGGGCTGGAATTGCCGCCAGAGATAATTTCGGGGCATGTACATGTACCCCTATCCTTCTTCCGAGATGTGATGGGTATTGCTACCACCGTAATGCCAAGTGGTGAGATTTTAATGACACTTTATCAAAACTTTGAACAATAATTTAAATATACCGTAGGGGCGCATAATATGCGCCCCTACGTGCCGTAGACAAACCTTCCAAACTCGTCATCCCGCGCTTGACACGGGAACCCACATGTCATTCCAAGCTGACGCAACGCGTCATCCCGCGCTTGACACGGGAACCCACATGTCATTCCAAGCCCCATATTGTAGGGGTTTGTTAGTGCTGATGGAATTGCGGGCGGGGTTCGTAATGACGGTGGTAGGGGCGCGCATTGCGCGCCCGTTATCCGACAAAGGTAATGTTGATGAAGGGTACGTTTGCCCGACAGCGGGCGCACAATGCGCGCCCCTACCACGCAACGTACGGGATTGCGGGTCAAGCCCGCAATAGGTCTAATGACGTTGTAGGTACTTTGTCTACGGTCTGGGGGGCGCATAATATGCGCCCCTACATGCGTTTGGGGGTAACACAGCTATGATTAAGGAAAATTGGGATTGTTTGAATATCAAAGGCAAGGTCTTTTTAGTTACGGATGAGAATGTGGCAAAGCTTTATTTGGATGATTTCGACAGCTTGCCCCGCCACATCCTGCCCTCTGGCGAAGCTGCCAAAAACATGGAAAATATTGTTAAAATTTTGGAAGCTATGGCTGGGGTAGGGCTTGACAGAAAGTCTACAGTAATCGCCCTTGGTGGCGGCGTTGTTACAGACATGGCAGGCTTTGCCGCTTCCATCTACATGCGGGGCATAAACTGGATAGCCCTTCCCACAACCCTAATGGGTATGGTGGACGCTGCCCATGGCGGCAAAACAGGGGTGGACTTTCTCGGGGGCAAAAATTTGGTTGGCACATTCCACAAACCCAGCCTGGTTTATTGCAATATCAGCACTTTATCCACCTTACCCCCAGAAGATTTTATTTCGGGGTTGGCAGAAGTGATAAAATACGGTATAATAAAAGACGAGCCTTTGCTGGATTATCTGGGTGACAACCAAAACACCATATTGTCCCGCAATCACAACGCTTTAACCCACATTATACAGCGTAGCATTAACATTAAAACAGATATTGTAAACCAAGATGAAAAAGAAGCGGGCCTGCGCCAAATCCTCAACTTTGGTCACACCTTTGGACATGCCATTGAAAGCGGGTTAAACTTCACCAAGCCCCACGGGCATTGTGTAGCCCTAGGTATGACCTGCGCCTTAGACTACTCCGTCCGCAACCTGAGCCTAAACCAAGCCCAAGCAGACCGCGCCATAAAAATAATGGAGGGCTTCGGACTGCCCACCACCCTGCGCCATGCGCCAGAACTGCCAGCAAACAAAATCTACAACCTAATGTTAAAAGACAAAAAAGCAATTAACCAAAACCTAACCCTAATAACCACAAACAAATTAGGTACAGCCCAAATAACCACAAAACCAACCAAACCCCAAGTCATAAAAGCGATTGAGAGGATATTATGAAAACCTTTAAAAAATATATACTACCAGCCCTTATCGTCCTAGGCGTTTTAGGGATTGACCAGCTAACAAAATTTATCGCCCTAACAAACCTAAACTACCGTGAGGAAGTCGTTGTTCTTGAAGGCATCTTCTCCTTTTTCCGCCTTAACAACACAGGCATGGCGTTTGGGCTGATGCAAGGCGGTCGATGGCTTTTCATCATAATGACCCTGATAATCCTAGGCTTTTTGGTGTATTTTTACACAACCCTGCCCAATCACAACAAAGTTGGCAGGGTATACCGCTTCACAATCCTAATCCTTATTGGCGGGGCTTTGGGCAACTTTGTTGACCGCCTTTTCCGCCCGACAGGCGTTGTGGACATGTTTATGATAACCGCCTTTGACGGCATTTTCCCCTGGGTTTTTAACGTGGCGGACGTTTTTGTGGTTCTGCCTGTAATTCTTATGGCAATTTTAACCTTCTTTTTAAAAGAAGAGGACATGAAGAAATGGAAGTTTAGAAAAAATGTTTAAAATTGTTGATAGTAGCCACGTGGGGGCGCGCCTTGATGTGTATGCCCAAAATTTAAGCGGACTGACCCGCAACGCCGCCCAAAAGCTCATTGAGGCAGGGGGCGTGTTGGTCAACGGCAAGGCTTCCAAGGCAAATTACCGCCTGCGCGAAGGTGATGCCCTTGAAATAAACCTGCCAGAGGTTGCCCCTTTGGACTACGCCCCAGAGAACATCCCCCTTGACATTATCTACGAGGATGCAGACCTAATAGTCATTAACAAGCCCAAGGGCATGGTGGTTCACCCTGCCGCGGGGCATAGCTCGGGGACGTTGGTTAACGCCCTTTTGTTTCATTGCGGCGACAGCCTTTCGGGCATTAACGGCATAGCCCGCCCTGGTATCGTCCACCGTATCGACAAGGACACTTCGGGGCTGCTGGTTGCCGCCAAAAACGACAACGCCCATCAGAGCTTTGCCACCCAGTTTGCAGACCACACCATAACCCGTGAATATATGGCTCTTGTCCATGGTAGAGTGAAGGCAAACGGCACTGTAGACGCGCCCATTGCCCGCCACAAAATAAACCGCAAGAAAATGGCAATAGACCCCGCGGGAAGGCGCGCCGTCACCCATTACACCGTGGTTGATTATATCCAAAACTTCACCCAAATCACCGCCCGCCTGGAAACAGGGCGCACCCACCAAATCCGCGTGCATATGGCAAGCATAAACCACCCTGTTGTTGGGGATGTGGTCTACAGCAACGCCAAGCAAACCTTTGGGCTGGAAGGACAAGCCCTCCACGCAAGACTATTAGGCTTCACCCACCCAACCACAGGCAACCAAATGGAATTTGAAGCCCCCACCCCAGACTATTTTGAGAAAACATTGATAAAATTGCACAAACTAACATAACCCACCGACCTGGTAGGGGCGCGCAATGCGCGCCCGTTGTCCGACAAACGTGGTGTTAATAAGGGTACGCTTGCCCGACATCGGGCGCGCAATGCGCGCCCCTACCCTGGGTATAATCACAAAAAAATAAAAAAATTAAAAAACTTTCAGACAAATTAAAAAAACCTACGTATACTTAAATAGCGAGGTGATGAAGGTTGAAAATTTGCTACACAAATAAAACCGATTTTGAATTGACATCTATGGTTGCAAAAGGCGACCATGACGCTTTTGGTGAGCTTGTAGAAAGGTATAAAAACCTTGTATATTCGGTGGTTTTGCGCATGATAAGCGACAAGGAAGAGGCAAATGACCAAGCTCAGGAGGTTTTTATAAAACTTTATAAAAATATCGACAAATATAGAGATGAATTTAAGTTTTCCACATGGGTTATCCGCATTGCGACCAACCATGTAATTGATTTTAGAAGGCGCAACAAAAACAATGTGGAAGCCAGCAATTTAGAGGATTTGGAGCAGGACGTGGCAATCCATCAGCCTTCTGCCGAGGAGGTCTATCTCGCTAAAGAGCAGACAAAAAGTCTTGCAGATGCGGTGGAAAGCCTGCCAGATATGTACAAGTTGCCTATTGTGCTATATCATCAACAAGGGATGAGCTATCAGGAAATTTCTGACATTGTGGGCGTGCCTATAAGCAAGATAAAGAACCGACTTTTCCGTGCTAGAAAATTGCTAAAAGAGGCTTTGGCGAATATGCAAAGGGGTGAAAGTTATGTGTGAAAAGAATATTGACTTAATGATGGAATATATGGATGGCGGTCTTGATGATTTTGAAAAAATGAACTTAGAGAAGCACATTGAAACTTGCCAAGTGTGTGCAGAGGATTTTAAGGCGTATAGTGACATTTTGCAAGGCTTTGAGGAAATGGAAATGGTGGAAGCCCCCGAGGGCTTTACAAGCTCTGTTATGGAGCAGGTTAATGAGCTTGACTTATATTCACCTGCCAAAGTTGCAGAAAACCTAAAGAGCAAAGTTATTGACAGTTTGATATTTGCAGGCTTTGGGCTTGCAGCGGTTGTGGTTTTTGGTGGCGGCGCGCTGGCTCTTTTCGGAGGGGAAATTTTAAGTCTGTTTTATGGGGCTGGTATGTATGGCGTTGCGGGGTTTGTTGCGCCTGTTGCAGAGATTTGTGCTACAATCGTTGGCAACATCAGCAACTGGGCAAGCAACCTTGGGGAATGGTCACAAGAAACCTTGGTTTTCTACGGTGTGGCATTTTTAGCAATTTTTGCGGTGCTTGTTCTTCTGCAAATTAATATGACCCAAAAACCTAAAGAAGCTAAAGCGTCATCCCGTGCTTGATAGGCAATGACGGTTAAAAGGTAGGGGCGCGCATTGCGCGCCTGTTGTCCGACAAACGTAGTGTTAATAAGGGTACGCTTGCCCGACAGCGGGCGCACAATGCGCGCCCCTACCCTGGATATAACCACAAAGCCCAAAGGGTCAAGCCCGCAATGACGGTTGGGGGTGTGCGGAGTGACGCAGATATAAAAAAATTTTTTCAGGAGGTGTTTACATGTACGACCCACGGCAAAGTTTTGCCTTTCTCGATTACTTCAAACGCAAGCCAGAGGGCAAGGGAAAACCCTTGTCTTACAAAGCAAAAGCCGCTTTCATAGGAGCTTTGGTGGGTACAGTGGTGATTGTTTTGCTTTGGCTGTTCTTCCATTTTGTGTCACCCATGTTCGCTGGGGATTTTGTGAATGTGGAAGGAGTGGTTGTTCAAACTCCGCAGGGTGTCCATAGGATTGAATACCAATTTGAAGGGCAGACCCATCAAATTGTTGGTCACGCAAGCCGCTTGACAGTGGGAGATGCCGTAAATGTGACTATACCATCGAATAATCCAGATGGCGCATGGGCGGTGGTTGAAGGGTCAACCACAGGCGACAGAGCATATACACTTTTGTATATTGCCCTTATACCTGCTACCACTTTAGTGGTAAGCGGAATTACCTACTTATTCGCCCGCAAGCGTGAAAAGCGCGTCTGGGGCATCACTACCTAAACAATTCAGCAATACGAAAGCGAGGGCGGAGGATAACTTCCTCTGCTTTTTCTTTTGGCAGTTCTGCCACTTGCCCTTTGGTAACATCCATTAAACACATAGGCGGAAACATAATACACCACCAGTTTTCCCCTGCGCCCTCACCTATGATGATTTGCAGGGCGTGATAGTCGCCCTGGGGCAGGAAGATGTGGGCGTAGGTCATGGCAGGGAAGGGCAAGCCCTCCACCAACCGAACCTGCACATTGCCACCGCCAGCCACCCGACCCGCCTCGACTTCAATCAAATGCAAATTTTCAGCGATGATGGCTCTGGCATAGGGCATAGAGGGGGCTTCTGCCACCAAGCCACGCACAAAGCCCCAAATTTCATCTCGCATGGCAAGCTTTAGAGTCTGCTCCCCCTCAGAATTGTCCGCCGCCAAAATATGCAGGCGAATTACATCATTGTGAAGTCCATCCTGCCCCACTGCACCAGAAAAAACAAACAGCCCCGCAAGCCCAAACACCACAGCTCCAAGGAAATCAACCGAAAATATTTTAATTTTACTCATATGTAAATCCTCCTAAAAATAAATCCTAAAAAAATTGTTGCCAAAATTTAGGTAAATATACATTTGGAAATTGCGCAAAATAACTAGACTAATGATGGTAGATGTGGTATAATTATAAAAATTGGTTTTTACAGGAGGAAAAAATATGATAGAAATGTTAGCTCAAGCAGATTTTGAAACAGAAGTTACCCAGGTTGCAGACATGCCCGTGTTGGTTAATTTTAGTGCTACATGGTGTCCGCCCTGCAAATTGCTTGCCCCAATTTTAGCGGAAATATCAGAAGAATTAGGGGATAAAATTAAATTTTTAAAAGTTGACACTGATGAGAACAAGGATTTGGTAAAACAGTTCGGAATTCGCGGTGTGCCAACCATGTTAATGTTTAAAGGCGGCGAAATGGTGGAAAGAATTGCCTTTGAAGGCGAAAAGGATGACCTGAAAGCCAAAATTGCTTCTTTTGCCTAAAAACTTATTGACAAAATGGAGTATTTATTGTATAATTAATACAATAAAAGAAGGGGTGGCTGAATACCCCTTCAGTGCGCACAGTCGGCAGGCTTTGCGACTATGTATCTAAATGTTACTCAAAATGCCGCTTGCCTTTGTCCGAGGGGCGGCGTTTGTTTTTTCTCTTAGCCTTGATATGGTCAGCCACGTTGACATAAGCCACCGCACCAACAAATAACAAGTAAAGGAAATCCCAAAACGTCATAAGCTTCACCTCCTTTCTACCAAACTTTGTTCGGTGTACTTGAAGCGCAAAGCCTGCCCCCTATACGCATCCTAATTTTACAACAAAATTCGCCAGTTGTCAACAAATAAATAGCAATGAGGTGATTTTATGAGTTCAGCCACAAAAGATAAAAAAAGAAAACGCAGCAATATAATTTTGGTGTTGCTTATTATCAGCACCCTTGGTTTTGGTGCGGCGTTTTTCTTCAATTTGGGGGATGCCATAAGCTATTGGCAAGATGGAAGGGAAGCCCAAGCACAAACCGAGGTTGTGCAAGACATTTTTGCAGAACAGGTTGAGGAGGTTGTATCCCTAATAGCCCACATTACCGAAGCTCCCGCAATGGAAGAAGAGCCTTCTTTGGACTTTTTGTTCGGTGGTTTACTTGATGAAGTAAGGGAAATGACCGAAAACCCCGACATTGTGGCGTATATCACCATACCAGGCACTCAGGTGGGCAACGCCGTTGTGCAAGCAACCAACAACGACTTTTATTTGTACCACGACATTTTCCGCCGCCCAAATGTGAACGGCTCTCTGTTTATGGACTTTCGCAACACACCAGACTTTACAAATCCCAACACCATAATTTACGGGCATAATATGAACAATGGAACAAAGTTCCATAACCTTCGTTTTTACATGGGGCAGGAATTTTTTGAAGCCCATCCTAATATATTGATTATTACGGATTATGCCGTGTTTGTTTACGAAATCTTCTCTGCTTTCTCCACCCGCACAGATTTTAATTATATAGAAGTGGATTTTTACAACAGAGAGGAATTTGGCGGTTTGGTTGATGAAATTATCCGCCGAAATGTGCTAAACACAGGTATTACAGCAGATATGTATGACCGCATTTTGGTGCTTTCCACCTGTACCAACACCCGCATTGACATGCGCTATGTTATTGTTGGTCGTCTAGCGCACCAAATAGCCCGCTAAATTTGGCATAATTTGCTACTAATGTTTTATCTGCCACATACCGAAATAAGGATAAAGGACTATTTATTCCCAAGGAAGGGAGGGGCTGGACAAGTGATTACCAACTTGTTTTATCATTCGCATTATAGAGATTTTTTGACCCGCCACAGCGGCGGCAGAAATAATATAAATTACAACGGGAACATCTATAACCGTGGGCATGTTCAGCGCGCCCATATGGCGGCAGAATCTTCTGTTTTGCTTAATAAGAATAGCAGTGACAACACCCTGCATTTTGTCCGCGCCCTAACCCAAAATATGGTGCAGTTAAAAGATGCCGCCCGCAGGTTCACCCAAGACGCTAACAATCTGACGGCAGCCCGCTCTGCCGCCAGCTATGAAAAGCATCTCCAGTGGATGGATGCAGATTTGCGCCGTTTTGCCGCCACTTACAACAATTTGGGGCTTATGGCAGACAGCTCCTCCCACGCAAAAGAGCTTGGCAGGTTTCAACACACCGTCCGCAACATAACCCACGATAACAGCATTTTGCTTTCCCATGTAGGCATTGTGGAAGCTGGGGAGCAGGGGCTGACCTACCACGGCATTGGCAACGCCAGCACCCCAGACATTGTGCGCGCCGCAAGCGAAGCCTTCAAAGCCGCCTATGATGCCGCGCGGGATTTTCTAATATACCCAATGGCCACCCACATGGAATTTAGGGATTTGGGGTATTACTACAACTACACCATAGGCGACACCCCTGCAAACACCCTAAACCTGATAGAATCAGGGTTTTTAGTTGATTTTGTAATGTAATAATCATAATATTGTAGGGGCGCATATTATGCGCCCCTAAGTTTAAGGAGAGAACTTAATATGGAAAAATTTGAAAAATGGCTCAACCACCCCAACCTAGATGAGGACACCCGCGCAGAGCTTTTGTCCATAAAAGACAATCCAAAGGAAATCCAGGAGCGTTTTCATAAAGATTTGGAATTTGGCACAGGGGGCTTGCGGGGCATTATGGGGGCTGGCACAAACCGCATGAATGTGTATACCGTCCGTCGTGCCTCCCAAGGTTTGGCGGACTATATTTTGGACAAAACCACAGACGGGGCAGACCGCGGGGTGGTCATCTCTTACGACAGCCGCCACAACAGCCGCAAATTTGCGGAAGAAGTGGCAAACATCATGGCAAACAGCGGCATAACCGCCTATTTGTTTTCCGAAATGCGCCCAACCCCTCAACTTAGCTTTGCCATCCGCCATTTAGGCTGTGTGGCAGGGGTGATGATAACTGCAAGTCATAACCCGCCAGAATACAATGGGTACAAAGCCTATTGGGAGGACGGCGGTCAGCTTATCTACCCTCAAGACGAGGAGGTTATAACCTATGTAAACCGCGCAGAGCCGCTGATTTCTGCCCCGCCAGCAGGTGATATTAAGATGCTAGGCAAAGAAATGGATGATGCCTATTTAGCAGAGGTCTGGAAGTCAACAGGAGTTTCTTTGGATGGTCATGGCTTGTCTGTTGTTTACACCCCCCTTCACGGGGTCGGCAATATGTTAATGCCTAAAGTCCTAGCCACTGCGGGCTTTACGAATGTAACGGTTGTGCCTGGGCAGGCAGACCCAAACCCAGACTTTCCAACCCTAAAATACCCAAACCCAGAGGACCCTGCCGCCTTTGATTTAGCAATAATCCAAGCCGCCAAGGTTGACGCTGATGTGATAATTGCCACGGACCCAGACGCAGACCGCCTAGGGGTTATGGCGAAAAACAAAGACGGGGAATATGAGCTTTTAAGCGGCAACGCCACAGGGGTTTTAATTGCTAATTATATCCTGTCAAGCTCTGTGCTTCCCGAAAATCCAGGGATTGTTTCTACTGTGGTATCCACCCGCCTAACGGAAAAAATCGCCAAAGCCCACGGGGCGGCATATGCCGAAACCTTAACTGGTTTTAAGCATATTGCAAACCAAATCCGCAAATGGGAGCAGGAAGGCAGCACCAAATTTGTTTTCGGCTTTGAAGAAAGCTTTGGGTATATGGCGGGGGATTTTGTGCGTGATAAGGACGGTTTTACTGCCGCCGCCATAATCTGCCAAATTGCCGCCCTTTCCAAGGCAGGGAATAAAACCCTTTTTGACGCTTTAGACAATCTCTATAAAAAATATGGCTACCATGGGGAATTAGGGCGTTCCATCACCCTGCCAGGGCTTGACGGCCGCGCCAAAATAAACCAAATGATGGACGATTTGCGCAATAACCCCCCAAAAACCTTAGCGGGCATAAACGTGGGCAATCCATACACCCCCGCCCCAGACGTTCTCCACTTTACCCTGGCTGATGACAGCTGGTTTTGTATGCGCCCATCAGGCACAGAGCCGAAAATTAAGATTTATATAGGGGTGGCGGCAACCACATCAGAAGATGCCCAAAACCACCTAAACAGCCTGTCTACAGCCCTTTACGCGCATTTGGACATATAAATAAACTTGTCTATTCCCACCCAATTTAACCATCATTGCCCGACAAACGTGGGATGACGTGGTTTGGGGCTTTGTGGTTATACGCAAGGTAGGGGCGCGCATTGCGCGCCCTTTGCCCGACAAACGTGGTGTTAATGAGGGTACGCTTGCCCGACAGCGGGCGCGCAATGCGCGCCCCTACCTTGCATTGTGTAACCCGCCCCCGCACCTAACACCGTCATTGCGGGTCAAGCGCGGGATGACGGTTTGGTTTCAAAACTTGTCTATTCCCACTCCCCACTGAATATAATTCTGTGGGGGTGTTTTTTGTGAAAAGCAAAAGTTTCGGGCAATGGTTGCTAGTCTTTACAGTGGTCATCTTAAATATTTTAATAATTGTTTATCCCTCCGTTGCCTTGGAAGCGGCACGACGCGGGCTTTTTTTGTGGTTTAACAGTGTTTTACCTGGGGTTTTGCCCTTTGTGGTTGGGGCTTATGTCCTTTCCGCATTAGGGGCTGTTAATTTATTCGGCTTGGCACTAAGCCCCGTGATGAAGCGGTTTTTCCGCATCAGCGGGCGGGGCGGCTTTGCTCTAGCTCTGGGCTTGGTTTCAGGCTACCCAATCGGCGCAAAAATTGTCTGCGAAATGCGGGGCAGAGGAGAGCTTGGAAGGGTGGAAGCCCAGCGGTTATTAGGCTTCGCCAACAACGGAGGTCCGCTATTCATTTTAGGGGCAGTCGCTTCGGGCATGTTTGGGTCAGCGGCATTTGGGTATTTGCTACTAATCACCCACTACATAGGAGCGGTTTTGGTGGGGCTTTTAATGCGCCTATACGGCAAAAGAGGTGCAGAAGCCCCGCAGGAAGCCCCCCCTTTCATCATAGCAGGCAGACCCAAAGAGCCTTTCGGACACATCCTGGGGCAGGCGGTTAAAAACGCCATGGAAACCATGTTGCTGGTAGGCGGGTTTATTGTGCTGTTTTCCGTGGTTTCTGCCTTGCTGGGGCAGGCGGGACTTTTCGCCCTCATCCCCTTTGGGGGAGATTATGCCCCCGCTCTCTGGTCTGGGCTTATAGAAATGACAGGAGGGCTTGGGCTTGCCTCTGATTTTGGCATAACAGGGGGTATTGCTGCCCTGTCAGCGTTTTTGCTAGGCTTTGGCGGGTTGTCTATTATGTTCCAAAGTCTTAGCTTTGTGGGCAAAACCGACCTAAAGGGCGGGGTGTACGTCCTGTGCAAACTCGCCCATGGGGCAATATCCGCAATAGCGGCGTTTCTGATGTTCCCGCTGTTTGCAAGGGCAATGGAAAGGGGGCAAGCCCAAACGGTTTTTGCACCAACCATAACCCGCACCTTTGTAAACTCTGCCGCCGCCTTTGCCGTCACAACCGCCGTCCTTATAATCGTCTGCCTGACCATCTTAGCAGTGGGCGCAATAAAAAAGAACCCGCGATAATTTTCGCGGGTTCTGGTTGTCTATTGCAACGGCTTCATAGTCGGGAAAAACAACACATCACGTATAGATGCAGAGTCTGTAAGGAGCATTACAAGGCGGTCAACGCCCACTCCAAGCCCTCCTGTGGGGGGCAGACCCACCTCAAGGGCGTTAATGAAATCCTCATCAATTGGGTTGGCTTCGTCATCCCCTGCGTCACGGAGCTTTTCTTGATGCTCGAAGCGGCGGCGTTGGTCGATAGGGTCGTTAAGCTCGGAAAATGCGTTTGCATACTCCCGCCCGCCGATAAACAGCTCAAAACGCTGTGTAAAATCTGGATTAGTTGGCTCTGCTTTGCTTAAAAACGAAATTTCCACAGGATGCTCAAGAACAAAGGTTGGCTGTATCAACTTTTCCTCGCAATATTCCTCAAAGAAAAAGCTTAGGATTTCCCCCTTGCTGTGGACTGGCTTAAAGGGGATTTTATGCTCTTTCGCAACAGCCCTTGCGGCTTCAAGGTCGGGAATCTCATTAAAATCCACCCCTGCATATTTTTTCACGGCATCAAGCATGGTTATCCGCGCAAAAGGAGGGCCAAAGTCAATTTCCTGCCCTTGATACATAAATTTGCTGTCACCAGCAATTTGCACAGCAAGCTGGCGGAACATGCTTTCGGTAATTTCCAACATGCCGTTGTAGTCTGTATAGGCTTGGTAAAGCTCCATAGTGGTAAATTCTGGATTATGCTTAATAGAGATGCCTTCATTGCGGAAGCTTCTCCCAATTTCATAAACCCGCTCAAAACCGCCTACAATCAGCCTTTTTAGATATAGCTCGGGGGCTATCCGTAGCGACATGTCAAGATGCAGGGCGTTGTGGTGGGTTTGGAAGGGGCGGGCGGCAGCTCCCCCAGGCACAGTATGCAAAATTGGGGTTTCCACCTCCATAAACCCGCGGTCGTCTAAAAAGCGGCGCATAGCCTTAATAAGAGCAGAACGCTTTGCGAAGGTTTTGCGCACCTCTGGATTCATTATCAAATCCACATAACGCTGGCGGTAACGCTTGTCAACATCCGTCAGCCCGTGGAACTTTTCTGGCAAAATTTGAAGGGATTTAGCGAGGAGTGTAATTGTTTCTGCACGAACAGAAATTTCACCCTTTTTGGTTTTAAACACCGCGCCATTAATGCCGAAAATGTCGCCAATATCCCATTTTTTGCAAAACTCTTCATACATTTCTTCGCCAATATTATCTTTGTTAACATAAATTTGAACGCGGCCGCTTTGGTCTTGCAAATCGCAAAAAGAAGCCTTGCCCATGTCGCGGCGGCTCATCATGCGCCCTGCCAAAGCTACGGTTTTGCCTTCCATTTCCTCATAATTTTCTAAAATGTCTGCCGCGTGGGCATCCACATCAAAAGTTGTCACGTGGAAAGGGTCTTTGCCCAAAGCTTGCAAAGCTGACAGCTTATCCCTTTTTTGCTGGCACAAAATATTAGTTTCTTGATTGTCCAAGACTTCTCCTCCTTTGTTGGTATTTTCTTATAATAACCCCAAAATTTCATCTAAACCTTTAATGGTATAATTTTGACCCCAAGATTTTTCGCCGCCATTTCGGCTAATCAAAACGGAAACCATACCAACATTATTAGCCCCTATAATATCCTTCTCCTCATCACCAACATACATCATCTCAGATGGCGATAGCCCAAAGGCTTCAAGTAACATTTCAAACCCGTGGGAGCTGGGCTTTCTAAATCCAACATCCACCGAAGTAAAACCCCCATCAAAGCGGCTTCTTATTTGGGATATGTCCTCAAGGGAATATTTATTATCCATACCATAGGCAACATCAGTTAAAAACCCCAGCAAAATGCCTTTTGCGGACAACTTCGCCAGTGTAGGCTCTGCGTCATCAAACAAAACAGCATTTGACTGGAAAAATCTATAAAAAGCTTCCTTGGCACAGTCTAGCTTTTCATAGCTCACATTCCATACGCCCAAAATTTCTTTGAAAATAACATCTGAAGAAACCTCATATTCCCTAGGGTTTTCCCTTGTGTTATATTTCGAGAGGATTGCAATTGCTGATTTTAAATTAATATTTTTGTCAATCCCACAAACACGGGCAACCTGACTTAAAGCGTCGGGGAATAGGCTTTTCCAACTTAAAGGCGCGTTATAGTTTACCAAGGTTTGACCTATATCAAACCCAATTGCTTTTATTCCCATGCGCTCACCTTTGTTTATTCGTTTGCTATAATTGTATACTTTATATAACTCCCACGCCTGTATATTACCTGCCTGACCATCGTAGGGGCGCATATTATGCGCCCGCTGCTGGACAAACGTATTTATCATCAACATCACATCGGTCGGACAACGGGCGCATATTATGCGCCCCTACGCGGTGTTACGTATATATAGTTTACCAAGGTTTGACCTATGTTAACATGCTCTAAGATATTTTCAAAACCTTAAACTTCATAACATCCCCAGCAGGGCCTGTAATGTCCACGCTTGCGCCCTCTTTTTGCCCAATCAAACCCTTGCCTAAAGGCGACTCATCAGAAATGCGCCCTTCTCTTGGGTTGGCTTCGGTAGGGCCTACAATGTGATAGTCAACTTCCTCATCAAATTCAACGTCAAACAGCCTAACTTTGCTGCCAAGGGCTATGCAATCCCCATCTGCACCGCTGATAACCTCTGCATTGCGCAGAATATGCTCAATCTCCGCAATTCTGCCTTCCATTCTAGACTGCTCGTCCTTTGCCGCGTCATATTCCGCGTTTTCGCTTAAATCCCCTTGGGCGCGGGCTTCTTTCAGCTTTTGGGCAATCTCTTTGCGCCATGGCCCCCGCAGGTTTTTCAGCTCTTCTTCCAACTTCTCTATACCTTCATTTGTTAATGCAAATTTTTTGCCGTTCTCCATTACCATGTTAATTCTCCTTTAAACTACATAAAATTATTTTTATCAAGTTTATAGCAAAGAGCTTTTCGGTGTTCGCCAACAGAATCCGTCCACTCTATCACTTCGCCTGTTTTTACAAAGCCTTGTCTTTCATAAGTTTTTTGCGCAGGAATGTTGTCATCGCCAGTGTCTAAAGTGATTTGGGTAAAACCTAAATCGCCAAACAACTCCCTAATTAACATCGTTAAGAAGCGACTGCCATATCCCTTGCCCTGCTGTGAAAAGTCACAAATTTTTATACCAATTGCACAAATGCCGTCACCCTTGTCTTTATAGTGGGTTTCGCCAATGGCAACACCGCCAACCTCCAAAATCATCAAATTGATACCGCCAGCTTTGGTTTTTATATTATCCTCAATTTTTTCGTCGGTGATTGGTAAACCATTGGGGAAGCCTGCATGTGCCATAACCGTGCCATCTCGCCACCATTTGCCAAGGGTAGGTGCGTCCTTTACCTCAGCCGAACGCAATGTCAAATTTCCGCTGGTTAATATCATTGTTTGACCTCTAGCTCTCTCAAAATCTCTTCCACCTGGTTAAAGCTTTCAGCCTTATTTATCGCCACTTTCGCCTCGGTCGCCTCCCGCAAGCCTTTGACATACCAAGAAAAGTGCTTTCGCATCTCCCGCAGGGCAACTTTCTCCCCATCATGCTCCACCGCCATTTTAGCGTGGTGCAAAGACATAGCGATTTTCTCGCTGGGGGTGGGCGCGGGCAACAGCTCCCCTGTGGCAAGATATGTGGTAATGTGCTTAAAAATCCAAGGGTCGCCGTAGGTGGCTCTGCCAATCATCAGCGCGTCAACGCCTGTTTCTTCCATTAACTTCTTTGCCTGCTCTGGGTTTGCCACGTCACCATTGCCTGTAACAGGCACGCTAACGGCTTCTTTCACCTTTTTAATCCAAGACCAGTCTGCAAGCCCTGCATACATTTGGGAGCGGGTTCTGCCATGGACGGCAATTGCATCCGCCCCAGCGTCCTCAATTATCTTGGCGTATTCGACGCAATTTATGCTTGTGCCATCCCAACCAAGGCGTATTTTGCAAGTGACAGGCTTGTGGCTAACCGCCTTAACCGCCCGCACAATGCGCCCCGCCAGGGCAGGGTCACGCATCAAAGCCGACCCATCCCCGTTTTTAACAATTTTAGGGGCAGGGCAACCCATGTTAATATCCAAAATTTCAAAAGGGCTGTTGTTTAAAATTTCTGCCGCCTGCGCCATGGTTTCTGGGCACGAGCCAAAAATTTGCACAACAGATGGCCGCTCCCCATTATCTGTCCGCAACAGCCGCCTTGTGGCTTCGTTGCCATGGACAAGGGCTTTGGCAGAAACCATCTCGCTTGTTACCATGCCCGCCCCAAAGCTTCTGCAAATCCGCCGAAAGGGCAGGTCTGTAATCCCCGCCAAGGGGGCAAGCACCACAGGCGACAAAAATTCAATATCTTTAACTTTCATTAGTTACCTCTTGTTCATGTCATAAATCATCCGCAAGCCCTCTAAGGTCAGCCCTGACACAATATGGTCAAAGATGTCACTGCCGTGGGCAATGGTTTGCGCCAGCCCGCCTGTGGCAACCACAAGGGCCTCTGGCTCACCCATAGCTTCCCGCAAACCTTTGACGATATATTCTGTCGCACCTATCTCCCCATACAAAATCCCTGCTTGGACGCTTTCGGTGGTTGTTGTCACAATTAAGGAAGTGGGCAGGTTAAGCTCCACTTTCCCAAGAAGAGCCGCACGGCTAAACAAAGCGTCAGCAGAAATTTTAATGCCAGGGGCTGTGATGCCTGTGACAAAGCGGCCCCCGCGGCTCATAGCGTCATAGGTGGTTGCCGTGCCGTAGTCAATGATAATGACGGGCCCGCCATATAAAGTGTATGCGGCAACGCAGTTTACAATGCGGTCAGCCCCCAAATTGCGCTGGGTTGCACTTAAATCAATCCCCAAATTCATATCTTGGCTGACAATCATGGGGGTCAGGTTTATATATTTTCGTATGCCATTGGTTAACGAATACATAATGTCAGGCACAACCGACGATATTATCACGTCCTGCAAATCTTCAGGGGCAACCCCTTCCAGTCTTAGCCAGCCATGGATGTGCAAACCCATTTCATCACTGGTTTGGTTTTGCCTTGTGCCCATGCGCCAACTGCGTTGTAAAACGTCACCTTTGTACAGCCCAAGCACAATATTTGTGTTGCCAACGTCAATTACAAGTAACATTTCAGTCACCTCTGTTATCGTAAGGAAATTTCGCCGCTGTGATATTTCTGCGGCGTGTCGTCCTTTGTAATTATTACAATTCCGCCATCTGCGTCAATATGGGTTGCTATGCCTTCCGCAACAAGCCCGCCTTCGTTTATAATGCGCACATGTTTGCCTAAGTTGATGCAGTTTTGCTGAATAACCTTTAAAACCTGCTCTTTAGGAAGATGGTTTATATGCATGTGGATTTCGTGGATAATCTCATATAAAATGCCCTCTAAATCCCAATCCCTGCCAGTTGCAAGGCGAAGAGAGGTGGCAGTTTCAGCAAGCTCACCAGGAAAATCAATATTATTTACATTTAAGCCAATCCCAAGGACAATAATCTGCTTGCCGCCTACAAAAATTTTCTCGCAGGAGATGCCGCATAATTTCTTGCCATTAAGCAAAATGTCATTTGGCCATTTGATTTTTAAGGGCAAGCCCCCGCAAACCTCCCACAAAGCCTGCAACACAGCCACCCCCGCCGTTAAGGAGATAAGCTCATCCCCTTCATAAGGGGCAAGTGCCAAGGACACGCTAATGTTCTCGCCCTTCTCGCTATGCCAAAACCGCCCCCGCCGCCCATAGCCGCTGGTTTGGTTAGGGCTATAAACGGCAGTGCCTATGTCTGCTGTTCCATCCCTCAACATCTCTTTCAACGCTGTGTTGGTGGACATTGTTTCGTTAAGTGTGATAATATTCATTATATGTCCCTTACATATCCTTACCAAAATCCATCAAAATGTTTTCAAGGGCAGGGTCTGGGTCCTCATCCCTTTCTTTTGGCGGCAATGGCGGGTCAAACAAGGCTCTAAACTCCGCCCCTGTGATTTTTTCTTTCTCAATCAACAGCTCTGCGGTTTTGTGCATTGTGTCCACATGTTGGTTCATAAGAGCCATAGCCTGTTTATAACCGCCATCCACAAGGCGTTTTATTTCCTTGTCAATGGTGGCGGCAACATCTTCACCGTAATTGCGGTTTTGACCAATATCCCGTCCGAGGAAAACCTCTTCGCTTTCGCTGCCGAACAGGATAGGACCAAGCTCCTCACTCATACCGTATTTTGTCACCATATCCCGCGCAATTTGGGTAGCCCGCTGAATATCGCTAGATGCTCCCGAGGTTATGTCGTTGGTTATCATAAATTCTGCCGCGCGCCCAGCCATAATCATAACAATCTGCTGCTCCATCTTCTTTTTGGTGAGGTAAAGCTCCTCTTTCGGCAAAGGCATTGCATAGCCCCCCGCCATGCCAGTTGGGATGATAGACAGCTGATGAACAGGGTCAAGCTCGCTTAACACCTCCATGGCTATGCCGTGACCTGCCTCGTGATATGCCGTTGCCCGCTTATCCTTTTTGCTAACAACGCGGCTTTTCTTCTCCGTACCCACTGCCACTTTAATAAAGGCGCGGCGCACATCACTCATATCAAGCTCTGATTTGTTGTCACGTGCGGCAAGAAGAGCCGCTTCGTTTAGTAAATTCTCCAAATCTGCCCCTGTAAAGCCAGAGGTAAGGCTTGCAACCGCTTGCAAATCCACATCTTTCGCCAATTTCTTGCCCCTAGCGTGAACGCCTAAAATTTCTTTACGCCCTTTAACGTCAGGACGGCCAACAACCACACGGCGGTCAAAACGTCCAGGACGAAGCAGGGCAGGGTCAAGAATATCAGGGCGATTGGTTGCCGCAAGGATGATGATGCCCTCGTTTACGCCAAAGCCGTCCATTTCAACCAGAAGCTGGTTAAGGGTTTGCTCTCTCTCATCATGGCCGCCGCCAAGCCCTGCGCCGCGTTTGCGCCCTACTGCGTCAATCTCATCAATAAACACAATACAAGGGGCAGACTTTTTAGCCTTCTCAAACAAATCGCGCACACGGCTTGCGCCCACACCTACAAACATCTCCACAAAGTCCGAACCAGATATGGAGAAGAAAGGCACAGCCGCCTCACCTGCAACAGCACGGGCGAGCAAGGTTTTACCAGTACCAGGAGGACCCACAAGCAAAACCCCCTTGGGGATGCGCGCGCCAATTTCCTGGAATTTTTTAGGATGCTTTAAAAACTCAACAATCTCTTGCAAGTCTGTTTTTTCTTCTTCAAGCCCTGCCACATTTTCAAATGTAACCTTCCGCTTGTCGTCCACAACCTCTTTAGCGCGGGATTTTCCAAAGGACATAACGCGGTTGCCCCCGCCTCCGCCGCCGCCGCCTTGCATTTGGTTAAGGAAGAAAAACAAAAGCAAAATAGGCACAAGAATTATAAGGAAAAGCGGTAACATGTTAAGAAACGGGCTGCTTCTTGGGTTGTCTGTTACCCATTCAAAGCCGTTTTCTTCCCAATAAGGGGTCAGCCAGTTCATAAAGCTCTCAATTGCAGGCACTTCCACGGTGCGCTCTACGCCGCCGCCAAGCGTGCCTTCCCCAGGACGCAAAGTAACGGTAACCGTTGCTGCCCCGCCAATTTCAGAGTGCCTGCCAACCTCAATGCGGCTTATGCCGTCCTCCTGCACCACACGGCGCAAATCGCCAAAGGTAAATTCTGGCCCAGTATCATTTCCTGTGTTGAAGTTAAAGGCGATAATAACAAGGGCGATAAACATGATAACCACGAAATATATTCCGAAGCCTCTTCTCGGTGAATTGTTCATTTATACCTCCATATCTCTCTTTTTAAAAATTTTGAACACCAAATCCGATTTTACCACACTTGGGAGAAAAAAGCAAATAAATTTTTTATTTTTGTTTCCCTACATCGTAGGGGCGCATATTATGCTCCCCTACGTGGGATGATGCCGATTAATTGTATAAAAATAATGCAAATACAACAAAAAACAACACCCGCAAGCCCTATCGCCCGCGGGTGTTTTCGACTTTATTAAATTATTTCTTTTGGTTGCCACCTTTATTGTTGCCTTGTTGGCTCTGGTCTTGCTGGTTGGTGTCGTTGGTTGTTTTGTTCTTGTCCATGTCGCAAACCTCCTTTACAATAAGTTTTAAGCTTACGAAAGTTATTATTTTCAAGGCACTCCAATATTATACATAGCAGAAAGATTTTTTTAAGTTTCTTACAATTTTTTCAAAATTAACCCTCATGCCTGTTTTGCAAAACCATCATTTCCCCAAACAAAACTCCGAAAAAATGCGGTTTATCAAATCTTCATCCACAGATGCCCCTGTAATTTCCCCAAGGGCTGCAAGGGCAGAGCCAATGTCAATAGCAACCATATCTATAAATTCCCCTGCATCCACAGCATTAATAGCATCTGCCACGCTTTGTTTTGCAGACCCCAAAAGGGCGATATGGCGGGCATTTGTGACAATTTCCTGCCCATACTCAATTTGGTTAACTGCGAAAATTTCCTTTATCCTTGCCTTTAGGGCATCAATGCCCTGGCTGTTTTTGGCAGACACCCTCACAGCCCCTGTAATATCAACTTTCTGGGGCAAATCGCTTTTATTTACCACCGTTATCACATTACGCCAGCTACCTTGCCCTTCCAGCGGCTGCCCAGACTCACAAGAGCCATCAACAACCAAAAGCACAAGGTCAGCTTCCGCCGCTTCTTTTAGCGAACGGGCAACCCCCTGGCTTTCCACAATGTCATCCGTATCCCGCAGGCCTGCCGTGTCTGCCAATGTTAAAAAAACGCCGCCAATGTCAATTGTTTCACGTAGAACATCGCGGGTTGTACCTGCCACATGGGTTACAATTGCCCTTTCGTTGCCCACGAGGGCGTTAAGAAGGGAAGATTTGCCCGCGTTAGGCAGCCCCACAATGGCAGTTTTAATGCCTTCGCGGATGACCCTGCCCTGTGCGGCAGTCGCCAAAAGCCTGTCAATTTGCCCAAGAACCCCATCCAAACCCGCCTTTATGTCAACGCTTAAAATTTCGGCTTCTTCATGGTCGGGGTAGTCAATTGCCATCTCAATTCGGGCAAGTTGGCTTAACAGGTTGTCAGCACAGCTATTAAGCAAGGCAAATAGATGCCCAGACAGCTGGCTGACAGCGGTTTTGTGGGCTAAATCGCTTCGCGCCCCAATAATATCCATAACAGCTTCTGCCCTTGACAGGTCAATGCGCCCTGCTAAAAACGCCCGCTTTGTAAACTCCCCCGCTTCGGCAAGCCTTGCCCCTTCTGCCACCAGCAAATTTAGGATTTTGCCAACCACAACAGCACCCCCGTGGCAGTTTATTTCCACCACATCTTGGCGGGTGAAGGTGCGGGGAGCAAGCATCACTGTTGCAAGAACCTCATCAAGCCGCTGACCGCCTGCTTCAATCCATCCATAATATACCCTATGGCTCTCAAAGGTTTTTTCTTTACACGCAAAAACCCGCCCTAAAATGTCTAGGGCGTTAGAGCCGCTCATGCGTATAATGGAAATCGAACCGCCTGTAGGGGCAGAAACCCCTACAATGGTATCGTCCATATTAAATTTGTCAAGGCTTTTCATTACAGCTCCTGCGCCTCAAAAATTTTAATTTTTGCGGGCTTTGCTGCAATGTCTTTAATGTCCTCTCTAAACTGCAAAAAATGGGGCAGGATGAAATGCAAGTCTAGGGCTTCTTTGTTTTCCCATTCCTCTACAATAACAAATTTAAGAGGGTCTGACCCGTCTTGGTACAGGTTGTAGAACAAGCAGCCTTGCTCTTTGTTGGTTTCGGCAACGCATTTCGCCGCCGCTGTCTTAAAATCCTGGGTTGTGCCTTCCTTAATTTCAATAAATGCGTGCACAATAATCATTTTATCTCCTCCAAAAATTTTTCTCCTACATGGGTTGGTTTTCCGTCAATTGCCCCGCAAAGCCAATCACGCAGGGATGTGCCATCCTGTATTTTATTATAAATTAACTTAGGATTTCCAGAAAATAGGTGAGGGGTTGCCCCTTTTTTATTTTTGCCGTGGTCGGTAAGAAAGAAATGGTAATTTTTGATATTGCCTTTCAGCCCCCTTGTTACATCCAACAAAGTGCTATGAAACTCATCAAGAGCTTGCCTATTTATGCTCCATTTTACATTGTTCATTTTGTTCATAAACTTCGCAGGTATTCCATCCCACACGCTGTTGGAGTGCAAAAATTTTGTGTGGTCTGGCATATTGTCCATGGCGTAGCGGAACAAATCTGCAATTAGGTCATTGGTTTTGATGTATTCGCCCAAATCGCGGTCTACCTTCCAGACATTTCGCGCCACATCCCCCCAAATTGGCGCATGAAGGTGTGACCCTTCGGAATATACCGTAACATTCCCACAATCTGGGTATAAATTTGCGATTTTTGGCGCGTGGGCAACACAGCCAAAAGCCCCTGCGCTTTGCCCAGATATTACCAACTTGTCGGGGGTGGCGGGGAAATAGTTCTTCGCAAATTCTAAAGCGGCTGCCACATTTTTAGCCCCGCCATGGTGCAACATCTTGCCGCCACCATAGGCAAACTGATTATTACCCAAATGAAAATCCGCAGTAGAATATGGGATATTAAGGATGTTCCAGTCATAAAAAGGGCTACGCTTATCTTTTGCGTTGAAAATCCCAACATGTATAAGGTTCAGCTGTATGTTTGGTATATAAGGAATGTAGAAAGCTTCTGCGCCGCTGATAAGCTTTAGCGGGTTCATAGGCTTTGCGGCAGTTTCCGCGTTCCAAGACAACCCACCGCCAAAAAAATTTATCAGCAAATTGTTGGTTGTGCCTTTCTTTAGAGTGATGCTGTAGGGCTTCCCATTGCTCGCAACGCAACCCTTTCCCCTTAACGGCAAACGATACCATGTACGCACATCTGCATTTTCATTAAAAATCTTCATATCAACCCCCCTCCATCAATTATACAACATAGACGGCAAGGGCGCAAGTAAAAATGCGCCCACACCGTAAAAACGGAATGGACGCAAATATTTAAAATAAGGGGGAACAAAGTTAGTTTGTGGCATCAGCAAAAAGTTGCTGGAAACCACCAATAATTAAACCTGTAGAGAAGGTTGCACCTGCAACGGTGTCTACTTCCACAGTTTGACCTTCCACAACTTGGGTTACAATTTGCAAAATAGCGTCATCAACAAAAGCGGAAGTTTCTCTGTGAGCGGCAACGGCTCTGATAATTGTGCCGTTAACAATGCCAAGACCAACAACAATATCATCATTTCTGCCAGGGAAGCTTGTTATGTAAACGCCAGTTGCAATAGGGTTGTTGCCCGAACCTGGAGCGGCTTCAACAAGAACAAAGTCCAATTGTTGCTCTGCAATGTCAATGGCCCATTGCACCGCACCAACAAAGTTAGCAGTTGCATTAGGTGCGCCTTCAATGGCAACGCCATCTGTGCCTTGGTTTTCTAAAACAGCGGCAATAAGAGCTTGGTTGTCAGCTTCGGTAACGGTTTCTCCCGTGTTCATGTGGCTGTTGATAGTAAGCGCTGTGATGGAGCTTCCTGAGAAGGTAACAGCTACGTTGGTTGCGCCTTCGCCAATGCCGCCAACACCTTGGTTAACAATACCTGTATATGTACCTGGAACAAATCTTTCTGGGGTTGCTGGGGTGGTAGCCCCTGTGGCGTAGGCAAAAGCTTGTCTGGCAGCCGCCAAAAGAGGCTCTGTGCTTACGGTTGCCCCTGAAAATGCGTCAATGCCGTGAGGGGTTTGCAATGCCAAAATGTCAGATTGGATTGAGGCAAAGCCTGCATCAACAAACATTGGCGTTTCTTGGTGTTCAATGTCCACTCCTGTAATTTGGTTTGCATCTGTGTGTAAGGTTACAGAGATTGCACCCCAAGCCCCTGCGGTTGTTGCTGTGTGGCTTCCTGGTGTAAAGCTTGCCGCCGCTGGAGTGGTAACTGGAGCGGTATCAGCTCCTGCAACTGGGTCAACATCACCATAAACACAGCCTGAAAAGGCGAACAATGCGCCCATACCCAAAGTACATACAGCAAGGGTTGTGAAATTTTTCAAAAGATTCTTTTTCATTTTTCTTCCTCCTTAAATTTTATCCGATAAATCCAGTAGGACTTACTTATTTAGTAGTATATAATAAATTACCATCTTTGTCAAGTGTTTTTTAAAAAAAATTTAAATTAACTATACACAACACCCCGTAGGGGCGCGCATTGCGCGCCCGTTGTCCGACAAACGTGGTGTTAATGTAGAATACGCTTGCCCGACAGAGGGCGCGCAATGCGCGCCCCTACCTTGCGTATAATCACAAAGCCCCAAATTACGTCATCTCGGGTCAAGCCCGCAATGACGATTAAAAGGTAGGGGCGCATATTATGCGCCCGATGCTGGGCATTATGTAAAATTACATACAATCACCAAATTCACCAAATTCAAAACCCCTCTCGGCTTTTGGCGACAGGGGTTTTGAATATTAAGTTTTTATCGAATTTCGTTTGTTGTGGTGTGGCGGTGGCTGTCGCGGTCAAAACGGCTGAAAAAGCTAAGGGCGTAAAGACCAGAAAGACCAACTAAAGCGTAGATAATGCGGGATACCCAGCTGGACATGCCACCGAAAATGGCTGCAATCAAGTCAAATTGGAAAAAGCCCACAAGCCCCCAGTTGATAGCACCGATGATGATAAAGGTCAGTGCCGTCCATGTCAAAAATCTATTATCCATGTTTTCCCCTCCTTATGATAGATTTTTCTCTCTATCTTATTGTGCCTTCAAGAGGGGATTTAATTTAAGTAATTTTTAACATTTTAAGCAGCGGCGCGAAGCGTGCCTTATCCTCCTCGCTTGTGTTTGACAAGGCAGATTTGATTATAAATTCCCTTTCTTCATTTGTAAAAATTTTGTCTTTTGGCAGCCGCGCTTTAAATTCTAAAAGCACATTAACCGCTTCTGCCAATGTTTTCCCTTGTATTTTTCCCGTAAATTCTAATAACAATTCAGCATTTTCTTCCCCTAAAATTTCAATGGCTTTATTGTCCATTTTCGCCCTCCATGCCTTCCATAACCTTCATTACTTCCATCATTTCCTGCATTTCCAAAACTTTTACACAATTTTCCAAATGAGGTTTGTGCTTCTCGCTTACAAAAGGCATCACCGCGCCAATCATTGCCTTTTTGTCGCCTAAATGGGGCCAAGCAGCAATTAATAACCCAGCTCTTTTCGCTTGTAAATTTTCCATAAAAATCACCCCTTGAAATTATATTGCAAGCGTGGTAGAATTATTAATTATCAATATCAATCAAGGTTTCAGTTTACGGAGGTTATTTTATGAATAAACAAAAGCGCGTCTGCGCAATACACGACATTTCCTGTGTTGGGCGTTGTTCTCTTACGGTGGCTTTGCCAATCCTCTCCGCTTCTGGTGTGGACTGCGGCATTTTGCCAACGGCAGTGCTATCCACCCACACAGGGGGCTTTGAAGGGTTTACATACCGCGACCTAACCGCGGACATTCAGCCAATTTCTGCCCATTGGCAGCAGCTTGGCTTGGAGTTTGACGCTATGTACAGCGGCTTTCTCGGCAGTTTTGAGCAAATTGACCTGGTTGGGGAGCTGTTTGACACCTACCGCCGCCCAGGCAACCTTGTCCTTGTTGACCCTGTTATGGCAGATGAAGGGAAGCTCTACAGCATCTACAGCCCCGAAATGGCGCAGGGCATGGCAAAGCTTTGCGGCAAAGCGGATATTATAATCCCCAATATCACCGAAGCCTGCTTCATGGTTGGGGAAGAGTACAAACCAGGGCCATACGACAAAGCCTATATCGAAAATTTGCTGAAAAAATTAGCAGAGCTTGGGCCTAAACAGGTTGTGTTAACTGGCGTGCATTTTGACGAAAAAACCCTTGGGGCAGGGGTTTATGATGTCAATGCCAACACCATAGAATACGTTACCTCCCAAAAGGTGGAAGGGCATTTCCACGGCACAGGGGACGTTTTCGGCTCTGCCCTGCTGTCTGCCCTGCTAAAAGGTAAAACCTTGGCAAACGCTGCCCAAATCGCCTGTGACTATGTTTATGAGTGCATCAAAATCACCCTGGACCTTAACCAAGAGCGCAGATATGGGGTTGCCTTTGAAATGGCATTGCCAATTTTGATGAAGAAGTTGGGGTTGATGTAAATTCTTAAAATTTTTGTTTGCTTTTTTTGGCATAATGTGATATTATATAAATTGTAGTATTTATGGGAGTAGATAGGTGCTGGTGTGCCTCCTGGTCTTCAAAACCTGTGTTGGGGCGAGAAACCCCTGGGTGGGTTCGATTCCCACATATTCCCGCCAAAATTTCGGGCTTTGCCCTTAGTATATATTAGGGGCGCATAATATGCGCCCCTACAATATTTAGGTAATTATTGTGTGAATTATATAGTCACTTGATTTATTATAAGGAGGTATTAGATGACTTCTATCGAACAAACAAAAAATGCTCTGAAAAAAATCCAAGAAAACGCCCACCTAAAAGCGGTTATCGAGATTAATCCAGATGCTTTAGAGATAGCCGCCCAAAGGGATGGAAACCCTGATAAAAGTGGCGTTTTACACGGCATACCCGTGCTGGTCAAAGACAATGTAAACACAGGGGATAAGATGCACACAACCGCAGGCGCGCTGGCAATGGCAGAGAATAAGGCTGATAAAGACGCTCCCTCAATTACCAATCTGCGGGATGCAGGGGCTGTTATCATTGGCAAAGCTAATATGACCGAATACGCAAACTATATGTGTGACTTTAGGCTTAACGAGCGTATGCCAAACGGTTACAGCTCACGGGGTGGGCAGACCCTGCATCCTCTAGGCAGTCACGTTGACCCTTCTGGCTCTAGCACAGGCTCTGCAGTGGCTGTTGCCGCGGGGCTTGTGGATATGGCTGTGGGCAGCGAAACCTACGGCTCTATCATCTCCCCTTCACAGCTTTGCGGTGTTGTGGGGCTAAAGCCCACCGACGGGCTGGTTTCCAAAGAGGGGGTCATCCCCATTTCCTTTACTTTGGACACTTTAGGGCCTATTACCTCTAGCGTGCAAGGCGCGGCTGATTTGCTGTCAGGGCTGACAGGGAAGGAATACAAAATGGCGGCAAAGCTAGCAGTTGTTGGGGTGTGCCATTTAGGGGCTGACGAAACTCATGACTGGTACAAAGCCCAAGTGGAGCTTGTGGAAAACATGAAGGCGGCAGGGATGACCGTTAAAGACTTGTCGGACGATTCCATTGCCAAATGGGCAAAGCCAGGGACAGATTTTTTCATATTCCCCATTATGGAATATGAGTTTAAACACGCCATAAACAGCTACCTGGCAACCTCTAACAACCCACACAAAACCCTAGACCAGCTGATTGATTTTAACGAGGCAAACAAGGAAATTGCGCTAAAGTATGGGCAGGGCAACCTTATTAAGGCGGCAGAGAAAACCGACAATTGGAAAAACGAGCCAGAATATGTAAAGGCTTTATCCGAAAGGGAGCTTGCCCAAAAAACCTTAGACAAATATTTTGATGACAACGGCATTGATGTGTTGTTAATGATGTCGGCAAACTGCGCTATTGCCGCTGGTTTGGGCTTCCCAAGCCTTACCATGCCTCTTGGCAAAACGTCGGCAGGCTTGCCTATAGGCTGTTTGCTAATGGCGCGGAGGTTTGACGAGGACATGCTGCTTGCAACGGCTAAAACTGTAGAAAAGGGGAGGTAGACCATGAATTTTGAATATTACCAAATGTTTTTAAATGGGGGCTGAAAGTCCGCAGGGGGCTGAAGCTCCAAATTATCAGCAAGTTTGCTGAAAGATATTGTTGAAAAAATCCCTGTTATCAGCGACCCCGCCTTGATGGTTGGCTTTAACACCGCTGATGACGGGGCGGTTTATAAATTGCGGGATGACCTTGCCATCATCCAAACTTTGGATTTTTTCCCGCCTTTGATTGACAATATGTACATTTTCGGGCAAATTGCCGCCGCCAACGCTTTAAGCGATGTTGCGGCAATGGGTGGCAAGGCCGTCACTGCCCTTAACATCCTAGCTTTTCCCGAAGATGGGGATAAAGAGGATTTGCACGCCCTTTTGAGAGGTGGTGCTGAAAAGGTGGCAGAGGCTGGGGCTGTCCTTTGCGGCGGCCACTCCATTGCCGACAGCGGCGTGAAATACGGTCTTTCTGTTATGGGGGTCGTCCACCCTGATAAGGTTTTGCAAAATAACACCTGCAATATAGGCGATAAAATTATTATGACAAAGCCCCTTGGTGTGGGCATTGTCACCACTGGCTTTAAAAAAGGCAAGGCAAGCAAAGCCGCTTATGACCAAGCCATCACCGCCATGACCACCCTAAACACCATAGCCATGGACATTGCCCGCAATTTCCCCTTATCAGCCGCTACAGACATTACAGGTTTTGGCTTTTTAGGGCATCTTAATGAGATGGTGGCAGATTATTCCATTATAGTGGACAGCAAAGAGATTTTGCAAATTGATGAGGCTTTGCATTTGGCAGAGTCTGGGCTTGCCACAGCAGGCGGCAAGAAAAACCGCCTATCCCTTGAGGATTATGTTAGCCTGGAAGGGGTGGGAGCAGGCATGGAAGAGTTGCTCTTCGACCCTCAAACTTCAGGGGGCTTGCTAATGGCAATAGACAGCGAAAACGCCCAAACCCTTCTTGACCACCTTAAAGAAAAAGACATCCCATCACAAATTATAGCAGAAGTTGTTCCAAAACAAGATAAAAACATTATCGTCATGTAAAAGTAGGGGCGCATATTATGCGCCCGCTGCTGGGCAAACGTATCCTACATCAATATCACGTTTATCGGAAAACGGGCGCATAATATGCGCCCCTACAGACAACCCCCCTCGGTCGTCATTGCGGGCTTGACCCGCAATCCCATATGTCATTCCAAGCCCACTACTGTAGGGGCTACTTAGTGCTGATGGGCTCCCGCGTCAAGTGCGGGATGACGGGTTTGTGAAAATTACATAAATCACAAAAAATAAAAACCGCTGGATGCCTTAAACTGCGCACAGCGGTTTTGTTTACTTTAGATTGCGTTGTGGGTGAAGCATGCAATGGCGTGCAATGGGATAACTGCCACAGCTCCAAGGGGGTTTCCGCAGAAGCCGAAGTTAGGGCCAATTTCGCCCATTGGACCAAAGGCGTTGGTGCAGCTGCTGCCAACTGGGCAGGATGGGGGTGCGCCCACGTCGCAGAGCAGGCGAATTACTTGTGCGTCAGCAGAAAGCAACACACCTGTGAAGCCGCTGCCGCTGATGCCGCCAGAGCGGGTGAAGATTGTCACGGTTTTGCCGATTTTTTCGCAAAGGGACTCTAGCAAAAAGCCCCCTCCAAAGAAATCCATCATGGTTTTTCCTCCTTTACATAGTTTTTGTGGGAAGCGCGTTCTGGGTTGAACGTGCCTCTACCCCATACTATGTACAGGTGTTAAATGTGTTACAAGTTGTTACGGTTTGACATGATGGACAGGGATTTCAGGGCTTCGGCTATGTGGGGCTGTATCTGGTTTTCTGATAGTCTAAATTTCCAGTTGCCGTAGGTTGTGCCTGGGGTGTTGGTGCGGTGGGGGCTGTCAAGCTCCAAAAGGTCTTGAACGGGGATTATTGCGGTGTTTGCGGTGGACAGCATGGCAGCGCGGATTAAATCCCATGCGGGGCTGTCGCCACTTACATTAAAATATCTGCGGAATTGGTCTTTTTCCTCTTCGTCTGCGTTGTTGTACCAACCTGGGGTTGTGTCATTATCATGTGTGCCTGTGTAGGCTATTAGGTTGTTTGTGAAATTGTGGGGCAGGTGGGTGTTTGCGGGGTTTTGGTCAAAGGCAAATTGCAAAACACGCATACCAGGCAGACCAAGCTTTGACAGCAAAGCTTCCACTTTCGGGGTGATGATACCCAAATCTTCCGCAACAAGGGGGATTTGCCCGAGGTTGCGCTTCATAGCGTCAAAAAATGGCTTCCCTGGACCTGGCATCCATTTGCCCTCTTTGGCGGTTTCTGCATCTGCCTGCACTGCCCAATAGCTTTCAAACCCGCGGAAATGGTCAAGGCGGATAATGTCAAAACATTTCATCGCCATAGCAAGGCGGCTTGTCCACCAGGCGTAATCATCAGCTTTGTGAGCCTTCCAGTCATATAAAGGGTTGCCCCACAGCTGCCCGTCCTCCGAAAAATAATCAGGAGGAACACCTGCAACAGCGGTAGGTTTGCCGCTTTCATCAAGCTTAAACAAATTGGGATTTGCCCAGCAATCTGCGCTGTCATATGCCACAAAAATCGGCACATCGCCCATAATTTTAATGCCCTGCTTGTTTGCGTATGTCTTTAGCTCTGTAAACTGTTTGAAAAATATGTATTGCAAAAACATGTGATATTCAACCTCTTCAGAACAGTCCACAGGCTCATCCGCCCAGTTGCTCCACATCTCTCCGCTAAAGTGACTTTTTAAAGCAGAAAAATTTGCAAAGTCAAAAAGCCAATGGGCATTTGCTTTTTTAAAGGAAAGAAATTTTTTGCAAGGCACAAAATCCGCGTAGGCACGGCGAAAAAGCCTTTCCTTAATTTCCATCACTGCGGCATAATCTACAATATTATCGGGGAAATTATAATCTACATTAATTTCTTCATTAAAAAGCTTTTCTGGACAGATAAGCAATGGATTGCCCGCAAATGTTGAAAAACATTGATAAGGCGAATCGCCATAGCCAGTTGGGTTAATTGGCAGTATCTGCCAAATGCTCTGCCCCGAACTTTTTAAAAAGTCCACAAATTCATAGGCAGACTCTCCAAGGTCACCAATTCCAAATTTTGTGTAAATGCTTGTTATGTGCATAAGCACACCGCTAGACCGCATAAAAACGCCCTCCTGTCATATAAATCTAAACTATCCAAAACCTATATAGTATTTTAATTTGCCCAAGAGCCAAAATATTATCAGAGGCGGCGTTAGAATTGCCGAGAAATCTACCAAACGGTGATTCTAAGACCGACCTCAAAATTTAGGGGGAGGTAACAATTAATGAAAAGAAGAATTCTAACAACTGCGGCAGTTGCGCTGGTTGCTCTTGCGGCAACAGGGTGTGGAACAAACCTAGCAAACAACGCGTCAGCCCTTAACAGGGCAGGGGACAATGGCGGGGTTCGCCACGAAAGCAACCTTAATGCTAGGCATGAAACAGCTCGCCACAACTACCGCACCAACAGAGGTGCAGGTCGCCACAACACCACAAACCAAATTGGCAGGCGTTTAGGCAACAACCTAAACAATGTCCAAAACAACAACCGCCACCACAACCGCAACAACACAGCCCGCAGAGGGGTTGCAAGGCACAACGCCGACAACCGCTACCTAACACAGGACGCAATGGACGGCTTGGCAAGCAGGCAGGAGAACAGAAGGGAAACTTCTGGTCAACCTCGTCTTGTGGAAAACAACAACCTTAACAACAATTTCAACAACAACCACAACAACCTTAACAACCACAACCGTTTAAATGACGGTATTAATGTAAATCACCTAAACGACGGTTTAAACGCAAACCGCTTGAATGATGGTATGCACACGAACCGTTTAAATGATGGTATGCATACGAACCATTTTAATGATGGTCTGAACGCAAATCGTTTAAATGACGGCTTTAACAATGGTATTCACGGCAACCGTGAGCATAGATTGGGCATTAATGACGGTTTGCACAGAAACGGTAGACTTCACCGCAATGAAAGGCTTGGCGTGAATGATGGAGTCTACACAAACAGAGTTGACGAAGTGGCACTTGACGGCATTGTAAGGGAAGGCGATGTTCGTGACGGCGTGGTGCGCAACGGCAATGGCCGCGAGTTTGATGTAGAGCGCAGAACCGATAACCAGCGCATCCGCACAAATGACAGACGCAACAGCATAAACACAGCACGCAACACCAACCTTAACGGCAGGGCTTTGGAAAACCAAATTGTCGCTCAGTAACAAATCGTGAAATGGAAATAAAAACCAAGGCTTGCAATCTGCATAAAAAGGGTTGTTATGTAAGATAATACTAACTAACCTGCTACAAAATGTAGTTTGGGATGGATTTTGTAAGGCTTGCAACGGGTAGCGTTTAGGCGTTGCGCGGAAAAGGGGAAGGCTGTTACACTCGGCCCTCCCCTTTTCAATTTTTTAATATTAAATTATGCAACAATCTTTTTCTTGTTAAGGTAGCTTTCTAAGATTTCTTCAGCAATATTTTTTTCAATACTATATGCTATCATAATTTCTGATAGGATGATTTTTTTAGCGGTTGTCATTACCTTTTTTTCGGCACCCGACAAGCCCTTGATGCGCTCACGGCAATACAGCTCATAAAACACAGCAGCAGACTCTTGCAAAAGCCCTGTTTTTATGCGATCCATATTATCCTTATAACGCTGGCTCCAATTATCGCTTCCTGCGCCATGCTTCGCACTGGTCACTTCCGCCAAAGTTTCTGCAATATCATCTTGTGACATAATGCGGCGCATGTTTACATGGGGCAAAGAATCTTCACATAGCATGATTTTAAGCTCGCCCAAAGGTATCTGCAAAACACAGTAATTGCGCTCGATGCCGTCAATGTTTTTCAATTCAAAATCTTCAATTATGCCAGCACCATGCATAGGGTAAACCACAGCTTCTCCAACTCTAAACATATCTCTCCTCCTTTGTTGATTTTATGTATATTTACATTATACCACAATTTATTTTTTTGTCAACAAAAAATCTTGTTGTTTAATCAGCACGTCCCCGGGTTGCAGACAAAACCTCCAAACAACGTCATCCCGCGCTTGACGCGGGACCCCATCAGCACTAACAGAGCTTTGCCCCTACTATATGGGGCTTGGAATGGCTGACGAGATTGCGGGTCAAGCCCGCAATGACGATTGAGGGCTTGCCATCAGACTGTGTCTGTGCTGGTTAATTCAAAAAATCCTCAAGAGCTTTGTCTATTGTTTCAAAGTCAAAGCCGCGGCGTGATAGATATGATTTTAATTTTTGAAGCTCCTTAGGGTCTGTTGGCAGCCCTTTATGGCGCACTTTCTTTTCCAGGGCGCGGGCGGCAAGGGTCAGGTCGCTTTCCCCATCCCCATCTTCTTGCATATTTTGGTATGCCGCGGCTATATGACTTTCCGACACGCCCTTTTCCTGTAATTCCCGCTCAATACGATACCGCCCAAAGTTGTTAAGTTTTGTTTTTTGGTTTATAAATGCCGTTGCATATGCCACGTCGTCTAAATAGCCCCGCTGGGTCAACAATTCTAACACTTCCTGGATGCTTTCGGCAGAATATTCTTTTTCAGCAAGCTTGTCCTCCACCTGCCTAATGGATTTCATGCCCCGCCCTAAATATTTAACGGCGGAATCTCTAGCAGATGCAAATTCCACCTCATGGCGTATTTTGCCTAACTGCTCCTCATCTAAATTTTGCCCAATTTCCAGCCCATGGGCAAGCAAGTCCGCCCCATGTATGCCAAAAGCAAAGCGGTTGTCGATAAAAACCGAATACCGCTTTGGGTTTTTAATTTGTTGTGTTATGTCGGTAATTTTCATGGCTAAAACCTTCTTAAAATTTAAAACTTCCAGGGTGGTATGTAAATATGGTCAAGCTCAAAAAAATCTTCCCCTGTTTCGTAGTGGGTGGTTTTATGATTGCCTTCTGGATGCGGCACAAAACCGCATTTTTTAAGCAGGGCTTGGGCGGGCAAATTATCCTCCATTGCGCCTGCGTACAGCCTCTCAACTTCCAGGGCTTCAACGGCATAATTAGCCGCAAGGGAGAAGGCAGAAGCCCCCAATTTTTGCCCGCGGTAAAGGGCATACAGCCAAATTGCCAAATCGTGAGGTTCGTGGGATATGCCAATTTTTAAAGGCATCTTGTGCGTCGTGGCTTTGGGTTTCCACCAGGCGCACTATCTTGTTTTCCGCGTAAATTTCTCGCTTACTCATTTTCTGGCTCTTCCTCCAAGCCCATTTCTTGGATGATATTGTTAATTTCCTCATCATCTAAATCAATTTGGGCAACCACGTCATCATCTGCATCCTTTTTGCTTTTTTTGGTAGACTTTTTAGCAGGTTTTTTCTCGTCGGCAGGAGCTTGTTCAGACAATTCTGTCGGTTTTTCTGGCATACCGAAATGGTTACGGACAGCAAGCTCAATTTCCGCCTTTAAATCAGGATTTTCGTCAAGATAGGCGTTGGATTTGTCTTTACCTTGCCCAAGGCGCAAATCTCCATAACTAAACCAAGAGCCAGAACGGTTGACAATTTCAAGCTCTGTCGCCAAATCTAAAATATCGCTGCCTTTGGCAATGCCTTTTCCAAAAATAACATCAAATTCACAAACCTTAAAAGGTGGAGCAACTTTATTTTTAACAACCTTAACCTTCGTGCGAAAGCCTATTACCTTATCCCCCTCTTTAATTTCCCCTTTGCTGACACGGCGTATGTCCAAGCGAACAGATGCGTAAAATTTCAACGCCCGCCCACCTGTGGTTGTTTCTGGATTGCCATAAGAGCCGATTTTTTCCCGCAATTGGTTTGTAAACAAAATTACACAGTTGTTTTTATTTGACAAAGCTGTCAGTTTGCGCAGAGCCTGGCTCATCAGACGGGCGTGCAAGCCCATGTGGCTGTCGCCCATGTCCCCTTCAATTTCTGCACGAGGCACTAAAGCCGCAACAGAATCTATAACGATAACATCAATAGCCCCAGAGCGCACCATTTCGTCAGCAATGTCCAGGGCTTGCTCCCCATTATCAGGTTGGGATATGTAAAGCTCGTCAATATCAACTCCTAGGTTTTTGGCATAAACAGGGTCAAGGGCGTGTTCTGCATCTATAAAGGCAACAATGCCGCCAAGTTTTTGCGCTTCTGCAATTAAATGAAGGCAAACCGTGGTTTTACCCGAGCTTTCTGGCCCGAAAATTTCAATTATGCGCCCGCGGGGAAAGCCGCCAGTGCCAAGGGCAACATCCAAACTTAAAGAACCAGAAGGGATAACCTCAATTTTCATTCCCGCGGTTTTCTCCCCCATTTTCATAACAGACCCCTTGCCAAAACTTTTCTCAATTTTGGCAAGGGCTGTTTTTAGGGCATCCTTTTTATTTTTATCAATATCACTCATTTTGTGTCCTCCGATTTTTTCATTTGTACCATAAGGCGGGTATTAGCCGCCCCTATATCATACCATAATCGCCTTAAAAGTGCAAGATTTTTGTCAGCAAGCTCAAGCTTTGGGTCACGGTTTGGTTTATTATGCTTTGCCTGTCACCTTCAAAAATGAATTTGCTGACGGTGGTTTCACCATTAGCGCAAAGGGCGACATAAACCAGCCCCACAGGCTTTTTATCCGAGCCGCCATCTGGGCCTGCTATGCCTGTTGTGGCAAGCCCAATATCTGCCCCTGCTGTGCGGGCAACCCCTGCCGCCATCTCCCCAGCGGTTTGAGGGCTTACCGCCCCATAGGCATCTAAAGTAGACTGCAAAACCCCCAATCTCTGGACTTTTGCGGCATTGCTATATGTTATAAAAGCCTCATCAAAGACGGCAGACGCACCAGGGGCAGAAACCAAAGCTGCCGACACTGCCCCGCCTGTTAACGACTCTGCAATAGCGATTTTCAAGCCTTTAGCCGCAAGGCTTGCCACAATTTCACAGGCTTTATCCATTTTTGCGCCTCTTTATCACCAACACCCAGATAACTGCCAAAACCGCCGCACCTGCGTAAACAATGGCAACAGAGCGTAACATATACCACATAGCATTCTGGTGAAGCTCCACAAAAAAGCCGCTTATCCACACATGAAGGGCGGCAAAGCCCATAAGGCTTGCAAAATGCGCCCCAATGGCAGGCAGGCTGGTTCTTTTGAAAAACTTAAACACATACAGGCTAAGGACGGCAAAAGTCGCCATTAAAAGGCGGCTTAGCAAATGCCAATAGGTTGCCTCTGCCCCTACCCCTTGGTAAATAAGGGTTATCGCCATGTCGAGAATTGTGGTGGCAGTAAACATCACGCTTATTAACACAAATTTGTTAATGCGCAGCATCCGCTCCATCGTACTTAGTTTTTCCATCTATCTTACCTCCTTAAAAATTTGGCGGTTTCGCCACATATAATCTACAGCAGAAATTATTGACAATGCCACACACACGTAAATCAGCACAACGCCAATCCAGTATGCGGCGGCATGGTTAACATTAAGCAAAACGAGTGGTATCATGACCATCTGGGCAATGGTTTTAAGCTTCCCTGTTGTTCCTGCGGATATTACCACGCCCTTTTGGGAAGCAAGCATCCTAAGCCCTGCAATTAAAAACTCCCGCCCTTCAATAACCACCAAAACCCACGGGGAAATGTTCCCAAGCCACAGCAAGTAGACCATGGCGGCCATTACAAGAACTTTATCAGCCAAAGGGTCCATAAATTTGCCAAAATCGCTTATAAGGTTTAATTTTCGGGCAAGGAAGCCGTCTAGCCAGTCTGTCAATGCCGCCAAAACAAAAACGCCAGTTGCCACAATGCGGGCGACCTCCATTGTGTACCAGCCAAAGTCTGCCCCGTGGATAGCCAGAACAAACAAAGGTATCATACACACCCGCCCTATTGTTAACTTGTTTGGTAAATTCATAAAATTCCCCTTCCTTAAAATTCCCCAGTTCCGCTTTTTATGGCGGCATCAATAGCTTCTTGTCTGCGCTGAACATATTCCCTGTGTTGGTATGGGGTCATCAGCACCTTGCGGGGCTTTGCGCCATCTTCTGGCCCTACCAAACCTCTGCCCTCCAACTCCTCCATCATGCGGGCGGCGCGGTTGTATCCAATGCGGAACTTACGCTGGAGCATGGAGGTTGATGCCTTCTCCTTTTCCACAACAAAGGCAATTGCGTCGTCAATTAGTGGGTCAGACTCCTCTGAAAAGTCTATTTCTTCAGGGGCAGCGGTGATTTTTTCAATCATTTCTTCGCTATATTCGGCTTCCCCGTCTTGCTTAATAAACTCCACAATATTTTCCACTTCTTTGTCAGAAACAAAGCTTCCCTGTATGCGGCGGGGCTTGTTCATGCCCACGGGAGAGAAAAGCATGTCACCCTTGCCGAGGAGCTTCTCCGCCCCAACCATGTCAAGGATAGTGCGGCTGTCTGTGCCGCTGGAAACAGCAAAGGCAAGGCGGCTTGGCACATTTGCCTTTATCAAACCTGTGATAACATCCACCGAGGGGCGTTGGGTTGCCAAAATAAGGTGTATGCCTGCGGCACGGGCTTTTTGGGCAAGGCGCACAATGCTTTCCTCCACCTCTTTGCCGCAGGTCATCATCAAATCTGCAAGCTCGTCAATGATGATGACAATTTGGGGCAGTTTTTCCTCACCTTTTTCAGCAAGGGTCACATTGTAGCCTGCCAAATCCCTCACCTTGTTTTCCGCAAAGGCAGAATAGCGGGATTCCATCTCACGGACAGCCCAGGCAAGGGCACCGCTTGCCTTGTTAGGGTCTGTCACCACAGGGATGAGAAGGTGGGGGATGCCGTTGTATATACTAAGCTCCACCACTTTAGGGTCAATCATTAGCAGTTTAACCTCTTGGGGGGTGGCTTTGTATATTATGCTTGTTATCAGCGTGTTTGTGCAGACAGACTTACCTGAGCCTGTAGAGCCAGCAATTAGCAAGTGGGGCATACGGGCAAGGTCAGAAACAACCACATTTCCCGCAATGTCTTTACCCATAGCAAAGGCAAGCTTTGATGGATGTGACCAAAAGGCATCATCATCAATAATCTCCCGCAGGAAAACCGCCTGAACCTCTTTATTTGGGATTTCGATGCCTACAACAGATTTCCCTGGAATTGGGGCTTCCACACGGATGGTTTCTGCCGCTAGGTTGAGAGCCAAATCATCTGCCAGCCCCGCTATTTTGGACACTTTAACGCCACTGCCTGGGGATAACTCATAACGGGTGACTGTAGGGCCTTTGCTAACCTCCACCACACGGGCTTGCACCCCGAAACTAGCCAAGGTTTCCTCTAGCTTTTTGGAGTTTTCCAGGATTTGGGCGCGGGAGCTTATGGAGGGCTGGTAGGTGTTTTCCCGCAACAATTCGACAGGAGGGAAAACATATTCTGTAGGCTCTGGGCGGGGTGCGCCTGATGTTGGGGTGGGGGATGTTTCCCATGGGGGGCTGTCATCAGGCTCGTTTGCAGGGTCTGGCGGGTGGATGGGGTCGTCTACGTTTTCTGCCCCTTCCACAAAGCCTTTAATGTCAATTGTGTATTCTTCAGGTTCGGGGGTGGGTGGTTCTGGTTCGTGTATGGGGGTTGCAGGGGTGGGGGGTTCGGGGTTTATTATTGTGTCGGGATGAATTGGCGGTTCGGCAGTTTGGTAAGCGGGCATACTTTTTTCAGGTTCAATGGGGGTGGCATAAGGCACAGAAGCAGGGATTGAAGGGGTGTAGCGGTAAGGGGTTTGGGTTTCATAATCCTCTTCTTCCGCTTCTTCTTCTGCTTGCCTTTCAGCTCTGCGCTCTCTATATTCACGGTGTTTTTCTGCTCCAACCTCAGCGGCTTTGCGGACATTTTGCGCGCCGCTTCTAAAAATGGCAAAAAGGGATTTGCCCGTGATGACAATAAACAAAATAGCCATCAAAACAATAAAAAGCACATAAGAGGCAATTTCCCCGATTATAAGCACAGAAAAGCCAGAAATTGCAGCGCCAATCAGCCCGCCATTGCTCCAACTGCCCTGACCAAAAGCCTGCCCTAAATAATACCCAAAGGAATATTCATAGGGCTGTCTAAAAGTTAACAATTGTACAAAACTTATAATCACAAGAAATAGGGACGAAGCCATTAAAATTTTGCCCCGCGTTAAAAATTCTTTTTGGCGGGACAAAAAATAAATTACGGCAATGCCAATTAAAATTAAGGGTAACAAAAACGCTCCAATGCCCACAAGCCCCGAAAACAAGGCAGAAATGCCCCTTCCTAGCGCACCGCCAGCGTCAAGCAAGCTAAAAGTTAAAAACACAGCAAAAAAAATTAATAAAATTGCTACAATTTCGCGGCGCAAAGCTTTTTTAGGCGGCTGTTTGCCCTTTTTCCCGCTGTTTGCGGGCTTTTTATCTGCCATAAATCATTCCCCCAAATGTTTCCTAGTTAAAATTCGCATTTTTTGCATATTGATAATAATAACTTAAAATGATATAATATTCAAGTACCTTTTAAAAATAGCCGATATAATTTATGGGGCAAGGATGTGATTGGTATGAAAGAGTTATATTTACGTAACAAGTCCTTTCTGGATAGGTTGGGGCTTCTTTTGCTTGTGGTAGCCGTTGTTTTTGCCATTGTGTTTTTAATGGGCTATGTTGCCCCTTTTGTTGCAGGCTTTGTAATAAGTTTGATTTTAAGCCCTTTGGTTGACTTGTTTCACCGCAAATGGCGCATAAACGGCGGCATCTCTGCCGCTGTGCTAATTCTTCTTACAATTGGCGCAATTTTTGCCCTTGGAGGGTGGCTTATCAGCCGCCTTGTGGCAGAAGCGGGGGCTTTAGCCCATTCTATCCCCGAATATATCGCATCTGCCCAGGCAAGCGTGCAAAATTTAATGGATGGCTGGGGGTTTAATGTTGACGTAGAAGCGGCATTTGCTGGCTTGCTAAGCTTTGCCACAACTTTGCTGCAAAGCGTGGTAACAGGCGGAAACCTGCTAACTGGCATACCAACCGCCATCTTGCGGGTTTTACTCGCCATAATCTCCGCCTTTTTCTTTATTAAGGATAAACATATTATCCGTGAGCGTGTCATTGCCCTGTTTCCAGAGAGGATTAAGGCGCGGGGGCGGAAGGTTCGCCAATCTCTATTATATGCCTTGGGGGGCTATGCCCGCGGGCAGGGCATTATAATGTCTGTTGTTGCCACCATCTGCGTGGCGGGTTTGTTTATTATCGGCTCTCCCTACGCCCTTTTTGTAGGCATTGGCATAGCAATTTTTGACGTAATCCCAATTTTTGGCTCTGGCGGCATAATTATACCCTGGGCGATATATTCTTTCATTAATGGCAACACCACATTTGCAATTGGGCTTCTGGCTATTTGGGGGTTGGTTTTCTTAACCCGACAACTGCTAGAGCCTCGGGTAGTTGGCAACCGCATTGGAATTCATCCTATAATTCTGCTTGCAAGCATTTATGTTGGCATAACAGTTCTTGGACCTGTAGGCATTTTGGCGGGCCCTTTTGTAACATTATTTATTAAGGCGGTTTTAGAAGCATCACCGCGGAAAATGGAGGTGGTTGACACGTGAGATTTATAAAAGTTAATGCTTTAGAAACGGGGATGACCACCGCCAGACCTATATATGACAAACAGGGAACGCTTTTGATAAAAAAAGGACATTCTTTAGACAGCCGAAACATTACAGCCCTGCATAACATGAGATATGTAGGGGTTTACATAATTGATGCCCTATCCCATGATTTAGATTTGGAATTAGAAGAAATGGTAGACGACGAAACCCGCAACAGCGCGGTTTCTTTGGTGCAAAGCATGTATGCCAGGGCGGCTGATGCCAAGCTAAGTAAGGCAAGCAATGCCGCAGGGGAGGTAACTGCCCTTATCACCGACATTGTTGAGCATATTTTTGAAAGCAACCAGTCCGTTATAAATGTGCCGCTTTTGCGCACTTTTGATGAATATACATATAGGCACAGCGTTGATGTGGGTATGCTGACCATAATGCTTGGCAAAGCCATGAACCTGTCCAAAGAAAACCTGATGGACCTCGGAAAATCCGCCTTTTTCCATGACTTAGGAAAGATGTTTGTGCCATTAGAAATTTTAAACAAAGAAGGACGTTTGACCGACAAAGAATATGACATAATGAAAAAGCATACCCAATTAGGATATGACTTTGTAAGGGATATTTTATTTGAAAATAAAGCTGTTACAAGCGGCGTTCTTTTCCACCATGAAAAATTTGACGGAACAGGGTATCCCCATGGTTTAAAAGGGCTTGACATACCTTCCTTTGGTCGGATGATTGCCGTGGCAGACGTTTATGACGCTCTAGGAACGGACAGGCCCTACAGGCGGGCGTTTTCCCCATCAGAAAGTTACGAGGCGATACTTGCCCAGGCGGGGACAAGCTTTGACCCAGAAATTGTACTTGCTTTTAGGGATACCATTGCGCCATTCCCTGCGGGGATTACCGTTAAATTATCAAATGGTTTGCACGGGTTGGTTATGCGCAACAACCCCACATTTATCGCGCGCCCATTGATAAAAGTTTTCAACCCCGCCAACCCAACCCGCTATAAATTGGTAGATTTGGCAAACGATATGGACGCGCTGCACATTACAATTTTGGGATTAGCCTAATTCGGCATCACCATCACCGTAGGGGCGCATATTATGCGCCCGATGCTGGACAAACGTATTCTACATAGGCATAACCTTTATCGGACAACGGGCGCATAATATGCGCCCCTACGGGGTGTTGGGTAAGAATTCATATACAGTTACCAAATCTTACTAAAAAATGCTTCGCTTGAAGTGTGGGGCGGGCGCAGAAAGCGGTTTAGGGCAAAAAGCCCGCCCTTATCCCCAACGGTTATGGTGTTTGGCTTTTCATAACAGGATAAACTAGCCAGAAAGCCCGCTTCTTTGATTATCTCATCAGAAAGAGGGGTCAAAATCCCCAAGGGGTAGGTTAGGCAGTTTGACGTTATCCCTATATTATCCTGCAAAACCTGTGCAAACTTTTGGGCATCCCCTAAAAGCCTGGCTTTGTAGCTTTCTGCCACTTCGCCCTCTTTTTTGCCAACCCCCCGCGCCCCGTGGAGATTGTAGGTGTGGCTCTGTATCTCCACCCGCCCAGAATTATGGGCTTTTCGGACACAATCCCAAGTCATATGAGGGTGTGAGCCATGGTTGCCCTCCGCCACAATTTGCGTATATTCATCTGTTGTCGCCCCTATTATCGCCATGGTTACTCGGCTGTCATAAGCCTCTAACATGGGCAGCATTATATCTATAGCAGGTTGGCGGCCATCGTCAAAACTTAGCACAATAGGCTTTTCTGGCAAAGGCCTGCCCATGTGAACAAAGTCAATCAAATCTTGCATAACAACAGTGGTGTAACCATTTTCCAAGAGCCATCTAAGGTCAGACTCAAACTCCCCAGGAGTAATTTCCCAACGGTTGCTTGGGTTGTCCTCTAATGCGTGGTACATTATAATCGGCACATCAGCCGTTTCCCCTGTGGGCAGCCCCGCCAAAAGTGGGAAGGCCGCCAGAAAAAATAATAAAAGGTTTTTCATAATTTAAGCCCCTTCTCTAAATGAAATATATTATCCGCCTTTCCTGTTGCTTTTATACAAAAAATATGATACCATAATGGTATGCGTCTTTTCGATTTTGTTCATAAAAAAATAGAAGGGCAAAAAACACCCGTTTAGGAGGTTACATAATATGAAGTTGGGAATATGTTTAAGTTTTGGCGGTAATTGCAAGCAGGCTGTGGAGTTTTACGCCAAGGTGTTCGGGGCGACTGATGTCTTAATAATGAAGTTTGGTGACATGCCGCCAATGCCTGGAAGGGAAGAGATGAACGAAGAGGACAAAGCCAAAATATGCCATGCAGAAATGACTATTTTAGACCAAAAAGTTATTTTCAGCGACTTGTTAGGCGAAGAGCATGTATCTGGAACAAATATGGTGCTGTCCTTGACAAGCAGCGACGAAGGTGAAATAAGGAAAGCCTTTGAGCAGCTGTCAGAAGGCGCAACAATCCAAATACCTTTGGGCAAGACATTTTTTAGCACCGCATTTGGAACCCTAACGGACATGTTTGGCACAAAATGGCATTTAACAGCTCAAGGGGAAAACCAAAACTAATATGCACTTCCTTAAATGAAGATACATAAAGTCCTTTACAAGGGCTTTTTTATATGGGCGTATTACTATATTTTTCGAAATTAAAGTTTAGTATTGTAAAAGTTCCGTGTTTAAGGTAGAATGATAGGAGCAATTAATTGCAGAGGTGAAAAATGAAAATCGCGAAAATGATAAACGCCATTGACACCCACACAATGGGCGAGCCTACAAGGATTGTTACAAGCGGCATCCCCAACCTGCGCGGCTCAACAATGGCAGAGAAAAAGGAATATTTGATTGATAATATGGACTTTGTTCGCACAGCATTGATGCACGAACCGCGAGGGCATAAGGACATGTTTGGCGCAATAATCACCCAGCCTGCCAGCACATGGGCAGATTTAGGGGTGATTTTTATGGACGCAGGGGGCTATCTTAACATGTGCGGCCATGGCACAATAGGCACTGTCACCGCTGCCCTTGAAACAGGGATGATAGAGCCTGTCGAACCCATAACCCAAGTAACTTTAGACACTCCCGCAGGGCTTGTTACCGCCCGCGCCACAGTTTCCGACAGGAGGGTGGGGGAGGTTTCTTTTGCCAACGTGCCATCATTTCTTTACAAAAGTGATGTGGAAATTGTTGTGCCAAATTTCGGCAATGTGGTTGTTGATATTGCCTTTGGCGGCTCTTTTTTCGCATTGGTAAAAGCCGCCCACCTGGGTTTTGACATTATACCCGAAAACGCCTTAGAGCTATCAAAAATCGGGTTGAAAATCCGCAAGGCAGTAAACGAACAAATGGAAATTGCCCACCCCTTTCTAACCAGGATAACCACCTGCGACCTGGTTGAAATTTACGGCGAACCAAAAAGCCCCGATGCCACCGCCCGCAACGTGGTCATCTTCGGCGACGGACAAGTTGACCGAAGCCCCTGCGGCACAGGCACCTGCGCCAAACTCGCCACCCTTTACGCCAAAGGGGAAATCAAACAAAACGAACCCTTTGTCTACGAAAGCATCCTAGGCACTAAATTCACAGGCAAAGTCCTAAGCGAAGAAAAAGTGGGGGACTTCGACGGCATCATCCCCGAAATCACCGCCTCCGCCTACATCACAGGGCTTAACACCTACGTAATCGACGACCGCGACCCTTTGAAGCATGGGTTTATATTGTAAAGGTTAAGACGATTATATGCAATTAAACACAACACCCCGTAGGGGCGCATAATATGCGCCCCTACGAAGGATGCCGATGTCCAAGTTGAGTACGCAAAGTGTACCGTGGGCATAAGGATTTTGAAATTATATACACAACCTTGGAAACTCTCTACTTATCTGGAAGAATACAGCTGCCGTTAAAAGGGGTTTTGCTCGTTGGGTATTAGAGCCTGCTAACATTAAGAACCCCCGCAACATTGTGTATTTCAGATATTAAAATGAAGGAGAATTAAAATGGCTAAATTTGGACGACCAGTTAGAAAAGATGGGGAAGAGCAGCCCCACATCCCTGCGGGTTTATTTAAGATTCGCATACCCTTTTGGCATTGGAAATGGTCTTGGCCAGAGGGGATACAGGGCTTTGCCCTTGTGGCGGTGGCGCTTGCTGCTGTTGGTTTTATACAGGAGGGCATTGGGGCTTCCCATGAGGTTGCGGTGCTGATGGTGTTTATTTTCAGCATGTTGTACATGTTGCATCCCACATTGGGGGATAGCGTTTTCCCTGGGTGGATAACGGCAGGGATACCTTTGGTAATCCTCCATTTATCAAACTTTAATATGGGGGCTGACCGAGTTCATGCTCTTATTGCCTTGCAGCTTTTGGTTGCCCTTTTGTTTGTTGTTTTGGGGCTTACGGGCCTTGCCAAAAAAATCAACACCCTTGTGCCAGTGTCTGTGAGGGGAGGGATTTTAGTGGGGGCGGCAATTGCCGCGGTTATGCGGGTTGTTGGCCCTTCATCAGAGCTTTTTGTGGCGACGGAAACCCGCCCTGCAATCCCAATCAGCGGCATTGTGGGCATTTTGGTGTGTGTGGTTGTTCTCTACTCTTTAAAGTTTGCGCCTTTTAAAAACAAGAACCTTTTCACGCGCCTAATCAGCAAATCGGGCATGTTGGCGGGGCTTATCGCGGCTATGATTGTAGGGGTTATCACCAGAGAGCTTCCCGTTCCCGCCATACAGTGGGGCATTTCCCCAATGCCTTTTAGGGAGCTGTTTGAGAATTTTACAGTATTTGGCATTGGCTTTCCTGGCTTTAATCATTTCTTTGCGGCTATTCCTGTTGCTGTTCTTTTATATCTTATCGCCTTCGGAGAAATTGTTGTTACAGAAACCGTTATTAAAGAAGCGGGAGAAGTGCGCAAAGATGAGGTTGTTGATTATAACGTAAACCGCACAAATGTTATTATTGGTTTGCGCAATTTGATTTTGGCGTTTGTGTCGCCATATGTGCCAATGGCAGGGCCTAACTGGGTTGGTGGCACAGTGTCCACAGCAGAGCGTTACAAACAAGGCAGAAAGGGCATGGATTCCTTCCATGACGGCATTTCTTCCTTTATCCTTGCTATGGCAGTTGCCGCCCTTGCCTTGCCACTTGTAACCCTGTTGCAGCCTGTTTTCCCAATCGCTATGCTAATCACCATGTTGCTGACGGGCTTCGCCTGCGGTTATGTTGCCATGAACATGGTTAAAACCCGCGAGGACCAAGGGATTGCCATTATAATGGGGGTTGTGATTTTCGCCCAAAACGCAGCAATTGGGCTTGCTACTGGTGTTGTGTTGCATCTTGTTGTAAATAACTGGCGGATGCGTTATTATAAATAAAAAATGGTAACTATATATAACTTTACAAACACCCCGTAGGGGCGCATATTATGCGCCCGCTGTCCGACAAAGATTATGATGATGTAGAATACGTTTATCCAGCAGCGGGCGCATAATATGCGCCCCTACGATGGATGATGATGACGCGGTTGTTGGGTTTATGTAAAGTTGTATATAATTGCCTAAAAAATAACGCAAAAAATAAAAACAAACATTTGGAGGAACATGAGTAAAGAATATTTAGACCAACAAAAAGAGAAGATTTTAGGATTTATGAATTCTAGCGAATATCAGCCCATGGACAGAGGGGAAGTTGCCCTCGTTTTGGGCGTTCCTGCTGATGAAGCGGGGACGTTGCGGGAGATTTTGGAAGGGCTTGTAGAGGATGGCTCTTTGGTGCTGACCAAAAAGAAAAAATACATGACTGCCACACGGGCAGGGCTTATTTCTGGCAACTTTTCTGCAACCCAAAAAGGCTTCGGCTTTGTGTTGCAAGGGGGGGATGTGCGGGATATTTTTATCCCAATAGACGCAACCCATACCGCCTTACATGGCGATTTGGTGCTGTGCCGCATAACAGACCCCAGCGAGGACAAGCCAAGCCCCACAGGGGAAATTGTAAAGGTTTTACAGCGGCGGAAAAACCACTTTGTTGGCACATTTGAATCCACCATAAACGGTGGTTTTGTAACCCCAGATGATAAGCGGCTGGGAGAGCCTGTGGCGGTTTTCTACAAGGATGAAAACGGCGCACAGGACGGGCAAAAGGTTCAAGTGAAAATTACCCAGTTTAATGAGGGCAAGCCCCATGATGGCATAATAACCATGGTTCTCGGCAATCCCCTAGATTTAGGGCTTGATGTGCTTTCTCTTGTGGTTGAGCATGAAATTCCTTTTATTTTTCCTGATAACGCTTTGGCACAGGCTAATAAAATGCCCCAGGTTGTCACCCCTAGCGAAACGGCAGGCAGGCGGGATTTTCGCCCTCTACCCACAGTCACAATTGACGGGGAGGACACTAAGGACATTGATGACGCAATCAGCCTAGAGTGCATCGAAGGCGGCTTCCGCCTATATGTCCACATTGCAGACGTTTCTGCCTATGTGGCACACGGAACACCCCTTTGGAAAGAGGCGGCAAAGCGGGCAACCAGCGTCTATCTGGCTGACCGCGTTATCCCCATGCTTCCGCCCAATATCTCCAATGGCATATGTTCCCTTAACCCTCAGGTGGACAGGCTCGCCCTTTCCTGTGTTATGGATTTTGACCAGTCTGGCAAGGTTGTTGCCCATGAAATTTGCAAGTCTGTCATCCACAGCGACCACGCTGTAACCTACACCACTTTAGCGGATATTTTGGAAAATCCAGAAAGCATACATCGGGCAAGTTACCCAGGTTTTTTAGAAATGTTTAAAGATATGCACGCCCTAAGCGGCAAACTGCGGGAAAAGCGAGAGATGAGAGGTTCTCTTGACTTTGACTTTCCCGAAAGCAAAGTTATTGTCAATGCAGAGGGCAAGCCTGTGGATGTTGTGCGCAAACCCCGCAATGTAGCCACTTCTGTTATTGAAGAATTTATGATTTGCGCCAATGAAGTGGTATCAACGGAATATTTTTGGCTGAATATCCCCTTTGTTTACCGCGTCCATGAAGAGCCGCACCAAGAGAAAATTGAAGCCTTAATGGAGAATCTGTCCGAGCTGGGCATAAGCATGAAAAAGGGCAAAAACCAAGCCAAAAACCTGCAAACCCTGCTGGAAAGGGTGAAGGACATGCCCCAAGGCCCTTCTGTTAGCAAACAAATTTTGAGAAGCTTAAAACAAGCCCGCTACTACCCTCAGCCTTTGGGGCATTTTGGGCTTGCCAGTGAATATTACAGCCACTTTACCTCGCCAATACGCCGTTTTCCAGACCTTGTTATCCATGCAATTATCAGCGATAATTTGGCAGGGAAAGTTGATGCCCCCTATGTGGAGCGGCTTGAAGAAAGCCTGCCAGACATTTGCCAGCACAGCTCCGAAAACGAAAGGCGTGCCGATGCCTGCGCCAAAGAGGTTGACCAGCTGAAAAAAGTTGAATTTATGATTGACAAAGTTGGGGAAGAATTTACAGGAACAATTAGCCACACAACACCAAGCGGCTTTTTTGTGGAGCTTGAAAACACCGTGGAAGGCATGGTTGCAATTGCCAGCTTAGACGGCTATTATGAATATCACGAGGCAAACTATACCTTTATCAACCAAAAAACTAAACGAAGCTTTTCCCTTGGGGATAAGGTCGAAATTGTTGTTGCCGCGGCTAATTTAGAGCTGCGCAGATTAGATTTTACCCTTGCAAAGTAGTGGGTTTATTGTTGTGCATTAACTAAAACAGCTCTTTATCAAGGGCTGTTCAGACCGATGACAAAGTGCCCCGCAACGTCATTGCGGGCTTGACCCGCAATCCCGTCAGTCATTCCAAGCCCCATTGAGTAGGGGCTACTTATTACTGGTGGGCTCCCGCGTCAAGCGCGGGATGACGGGTTTGGGGGTTTGTCTACAGTCTGAACAGCTCTTTATCAAGGGCTGTTTTATTGCTTTTGTGGCTGTTGTGCTATAGAATTTATTATGGTAACTATATATAGCTTTACACAACACCCTGTACGGGCGCATATTATGCGCCCGTTGTCCGACAAAAGCGATACTAATGCAGAATACGTTTGTCCAGCGGCGGGCGCATAATATGCGCCCCTACGATGTACGGTAATGATGCCAAGAAGTCATGCTGTCGCTGTAACCACGCGGTCGTGGTCTGACAGGTCTTTTATTATGGTTACATTTGAAAATCCAACCTCTTGCAGGATGTTTTTGACTTCTTCTCCTTGGTCATAACCAATTTCAAAGTAAATCCTACCCCCCTCCACAAGCCAGTGGGGGGCTTCTTTTATGATACGGTCATAAAAACCAAGCCCATCAGCCCCGCCGTCCAGGGCTTTTGTTGGCTCATATTCTTTGACGCTAATATCCAGCCCATCAATGTCCTTTGTGGGTATGTAAGGGGGGTTGGACACAATAAAATCAAACTTTTGAGGGGTTAAGCCATTAAAAAGGTCGCTTATTATAAAGGTTTTCTGGGCATTTATGCCGCAGTTATCCCACATATTATTACGGGCAACTTCCAAGGCTTTAGGGCAAATGTCAACCCCCGTCATTTGCAAGCCCCCGTGATGGGTTAGCGAAACAGAAACGCAACCGCTGCCAAGCCCGATTTCTAAGCCTTTCGCGCCTGTTTTTTCGCCGCTTAACACTGCGTTTACCAAAATTTCCGTGTCCTCACGGGGGATTAAAACATCTGAAGTGACCTCGAATTTTAAACCCATAAATTCCCAACGCCCTAGAATGTACTGCAAAGGCTCGCCAAGGACACGGCGGGAAACCGCATCTTTAAAACATCCCCAATTCCAGTCTTTTTCCTCTCTGTCAGCGGCAGTTAAAATTTCGGTTTTTGTCAGCCCATAAATTTCCATCAAAAGCAAGTCGGCTTCCCTGCCATCAATTTGGCTCTTCCCCCATGCTCTCATTTCCGCTATTTTCAAGGTTTTCGCCCCTTTCTGCTGCAAAAACCCCTTCAAGGGCGGCAATCGCCACTTCAAGCTGTTTTTCATCTGGCACAGCAGTGGTTATTTTTTGCATCATAAACCCAGGCCAGCTAAGCACCCGAACAATAATAGAATTGCTGATACCTGCCCAGCGGATAACTTCAAAGCTGATACCCGCAATAAAAGGCACAAAAAGCACGCGGGAAGCAAGGCGAAGCCACATGTCATCCGTCCGCACAAACAGGAAAAATATCATAGATATAAGCATTACAAAAAGCAAAAAGCTTGTGCCGCATCGTTTGTGCAGGCGGCTATGTTTTGCGGCATTTTGCGGGGTCAGCGCGTCCCCTGCTTCGTGGCAATTTATTACCATATGCTCTGCCCCGTGGTATTGAAACACCCGCTGAATGTCCTTTAGGCGGGAAATTAGCCCTAAATATATTATAAAAATAGCAAGGCGAACAAGCCCCTCAACAATCCCTAAAGCCCACAAATTTTCCCCAAGAACAGGGGATAAAAACCCCGAAAGCCATGTGGGCAAAACCATAAACATAGCCACGGAAAAACCTAAAGACAAAATTACCGCGAAAATTATTAGCACATTGGTCAGCTTATCCCCGAGTTTGCGCTCCAGCCAGCGGTCAAATTTGCTTGGGGCTTCCTCTTCCCCGTTATCAAGCCCTGCCATTTCTGCAGATGCCGTCATAACCTTCATGCCAACCACCATAGACGACCCCAGCCGCACAATGCCCCGCAAAATAGGGATTTTGCCTAATGTGCTAACAAGCCCGCTGGTGGCAATTTTCTCTGTTTTATGTTGAATTTCCCCCTTAGGGTCCCGCACAGCCACGCAATAATCCTTGGGTCCGCGCATCATAACCCCTTCCATAACGGCCTGACCGCCATAAAAGGTTTTTTGTTCTTTTGCCATATAAAAATCCCCCTAATACATACACGAATAGGGCAGAGAACATGCCCCCGCCCTTAATTCCCGATTGTAAATAAAATTAGTTAGCAGTTTCGATACCAAAACGCTTTTTAAACTTATCAACCTGTCCGCCAGCACTGGTAATAATTCTTTGGCTGCCAGTGTAAAACGGATGGCATTTAGAGCAAAGCTCAACTTTAATAGCATCAATAGTAGAACCTACAACAAACTCATTTCCGCAAGCACAATTTACTTTGGCTTCGTGATATTTTGGTTGTATATCTTTTTGCATTTTCTTCACCTCTCTGTGACTTTCTATAAATTTCCTCACCAAGAAAACATTTTACCACAACACAAAGCACTTGTCAACGACAAATTTTCAAAATTACCCACCAAAAATCCAGAAGTGGATTATAGCGGCTATTTCCCTTAGATAGTTGACGCCAAGGGTCAAAGGCGGGGTAGGCGCGCCTATCGGCACAATGTCAAAGCCAAGCCCCCGCGCCATGGCGGATGCCCTAAACATATGAAAGTCGTTGCTGATAAGCACCGCGCGGAAGCCATCTTCAAAATAATCAGACAAGATTTCTTTTGCAAACAGCAGGTTTTCGTATGTGGTTGTGGAGGCATCTTCTTGGATAATTCGGTGGGGGTTTATGCCGCGGGCAACGAGATAACGCTCCATGGCGAGAGCCTCGGTTATGGTCTGCGCCTCTCCAAGCCCGCCTGTAACCACCACAAGGGCGTTTTCATTGCGGTTGAGATAATCAATAGCAGCATCCAGGCGGCGGGCGAGATGAGTGCCCACCTCTTCCCCATTAAGCCCTGCACCAAGGACAATAACCACATCCTCATCAAAATTTGCCCTTCCTAAATTTCCATAAATTCCTAGAAATGCCATGAAAGATATGAGGATAAGGGCGAAACCCCCTGCCGCAAAATGGGCAACTTTTGGTATTTTAGGCAAAAATATGCCATAGGCAATAAGAGCCAAGGACGCAACCCCTTGAATACCATGACCATGATGCATATTTGTCGTAGCCGCCAAAACCGCCGCATTTAACAACAACAGGCTACCAATAACAATCATCACAATTCTAATGGCTTTTAAAATCATTTTACACCCCCCAATAATTCACGCCCTTGACAAGAAAGGCAGAACCACCTTTCCTTTTGCGAATATATTTTCTTTTCCTTCCAAAACAAAAAGCGTGGAGTTGCCCTCTTCTAATTCTGTGACGGTGTATCCCTCTGAAGATTTTGGCGTAAAGCCCAGGGCAACCTCGACAGTGCCTTCTTCCGCAATTATGCCCAGTAAATCTTCAAGACGGCAATCGTTATTTGCATAGACATCATAGCAAAACATCTCTTCTTCGTCCTGGTCGGCGATTATAACGGCATCATGTTCCTCAATGTAGTAAATGCTATCCCTTAAAAAGGTAAAACAGTGAAACATTGTTATGCCAATGCCGCCAACCAGTGCCAACTTTGAAAAAGGATTGGGCTTTTCAAGCTTGTGAGCAAGCAAAGCCGCATCTTCTTGGCAAGAAAGGTTTAGCTTTCTAAAATCCCCGCCTGTTTTGGTCAGCGGGCGGGAGTACATGAACTCATCAGCAGGAATAAATCCAAATTTCGGATAAAATTCAGTGACAGAATCGTTTGCGTAAAGGTAGATACAGTCACAATTTTCCCGCCAGTCATCCAAAACCCTCTCCACCAGAAAATTGCTTAATCCCATCCCGCGGTATTCTGGGTCAGTGGCAACGGTGCTTATTTGGGCAAAACGTTTAGGATTGCCCTCAAAAACAAAATCATTGACAACCACCCCTGCGGTGGCAACTGCCGCCCCATCACAAAATAAAGTGTATGTGACAAAGCTATCATCACAAAAGCCCGATTTATACCATATTGTAAAATCCAAACCAAACACTTTTTTGACTAAATCAAAATAACTTTCCCGATAGGGGTTATCCTCAATAGAACTCTTGATAAATTCATACTCTTTGTTATTTATTGTCACCTTCATTTTACACCTCTAAGCTTTGATATTGCGCCAGGCGGTTCTTCCCTTCTTCGTCCACAATAAGCTCATAAAAATTCCCTGCTTCCTCGTGGCTGTGGGCTACAATCTCACAGTTTTCATGGATATAGGACACAAGCTTGCTTTCGCTATACGGGATTATCACCGTCATTCGGATTTTGTCGCCGTTATAGGCTTCCTCCAAGGCATAGAGCAACTCGCCCTTCCCCTCTTCTGTAACGGCAGACATTTCCACAAGGGTTTCCAGCCTGCTATCCCTTGGCAGGGGCAGGGCAGGGTCTTTGTCCATTTTGTTGTAAGCCGCGATAATTTTTGTGTCCGTCACCCCTAAATCTTCAAGGGTTTTTAACACCACATCCCTATGGGCATCCCGCTGGGGGTGGCTGGCATCCATAACAAAAATCAACACGTCTGCATGTTGTAACTCTTCTAAAGTTGCCTTAAAAGCTCGGATTAGGTGATGAGGCAGACGCTCAATAAAACCAACTGTGTCCGACAGGAGGATTTCCGACCCGCCAGGCAGGTTAATGCGGCGCAGGGTTGTGTCAAGGGTGGCGAAAAGCTTATCTGCCACTTCTACATGGTCATCCTGGGCTAAAAGGTTCATAATGCTAGACTTGCCCGCGTTGGTATATCCCACCAAGGCGGCAACATATGCCCCCTGCCTTTTGCGCTTCTTCCGCATATTGTCGCGGTTTTTGCGTATTTCTTTTAGGTTGTCCTCCAAATTGCCAATGCGGTTTCTTATGTGACGGCGGTCTGTTTCAAGCTTGGTTTCACCGGGGCCGCGAGTGCCAATGCCTCCCCCAAGGCGGCTTAGCATCTTACCCATGCCCGACAGGCGGGATAGGCGATATTTCAGCTGGGCAAGCTCTACCTGTAATTTACCTTCAGCAGATGCCGCCCCTGACGCAAAAATGTCTAAAATCAAAATGCTGCGGTCTATGATATTGCATTTAAAGCGGTCTGTTAGGTTGCGGAACTGGGCAGGGGATAGCTCGTCATTAAAAATCAAAATGTTTGGCTGGGGGTCTGCCCATTCAATCATCTCTTCAAGCTCGTCAAGCTTGCCCTTGCCTATGTGGGTGGCTGGGTGGGGGCGTTCCCGCTTTTGGGTCAGCGTGCCAGAAATTTTAATGCCTGCTGTTTTGGCAAGCTCGGCAAGCTCCTCCATGGACCACTCTATGTCACCGCTGTCATTGTCTATTGCTACTAAAATCGCTAAATCTTCTTCTCTTTTTAAATCGTGCATAAATCCTCCTAAACGGGTAAGCGCGGATTTACTCCAATCCAATTCTGCCGACCAGAGAAGCGACAGAGGTTTGGCGGTGGTTTTCCGCCAAATCTCGATAGCTTCGAGGGAGAGCAGAATTGTGGTTGGAGTTAATTTGCGGTACCTAAACGGGTATAAAGCGCAGGAAAAGGATGAAAAGCAAACAAAAAAGTGCCTAATGCCCCACAAATCCAATTCCAACACAAACAAAGCCTAAGCTTTACAGTTATTGTGTCCAAAATTAGATTTGGTTGGTCATTCTCGCACCCCTCTCAAAATCTTACAAATATATGATAACAGGTTGCAGATGGAAAGTCAAGAAAAAATTTGCTCTTTTAAAATTTTGAGGGTTGTGTTATAATGGTAGATGGTGATTATATGAAAAGAAGATTAAGCGGCAGATTTATAGCTGTGTTGGCGGCTATTGTAGCAGCTATTGCGGCGGTTTTAATAGTTCCCCAGATTGTAGGGCTTGAAGATGACGGCACAACCGCCCAAGATGTGGTTGTCATTAATATAGAATTGTTAAACATTGACAGCAACCACGCTACCATGGTTTACACTTTTAGTTATCTCCATAGCAGGGTGGACATGGCGCGTCATCACGTGGTTGACCCTCTAAATTTTGTGAATTTGATTACATACAACCCCCGCAATGGTTTTATGGGTATACATACGGACATACCAGCGGGCTTTAATATAGAAAGTTGTGAGGACACTGGGGATGTTCTTATCCACGTTGTAAGTCTGCGAGAGGCTTATGGGCGCGTCTTGGTTTTAGACCCTGGGCATGGCGGTGCAGACGTGGGCGCACCTGTTGCGGGAGCTTATGAGAGCCATATAGTCCTTGCTATTTCCCTGTATTTATATGAATTGTTTCAGCAGTCAGATAGCGGCATAACCGTGTTTATGACCCGCCACAGGGATGATTGGGTCTATCTGCGCGACCGCTCTGCCCTTGCTAACAATCTCGGTGACTTGTTTTTGTCTATACATACCAATACATACACAGACCCCAGCGTGGCAGGAACAGAAACCCTGTACAGCACCCCTCAAAGTGTGCAATTTGCGCAAATTGTCCAGCGGCATCTTGTGACAGAATTAGGAACGCGGGACAGGGGGATAATACACCGAAGCGACCTGTATGTCCTTAACACAACAGACATACCTGCCGTTTTCGCGGAGATTGATTTTAAAACCAACCCAGCCGCCCTTGCAAATTTGACAAGTTCGGCATATCAGCAGATGGTGGCGCAGGCTTTGTACCACGCCATTGTAGAAGCTTTTGAGGTGATGACTTAGTGACCGAAAAGAAACTGGTTTTTGCCATATTTGCCCTGGTGCTAGTGTTTGTTGCGATGCTGGCTTTGGTTTTGGTTGCCATGGGGCAGTCTGGTATATTAGAGCGGCCTGAAATTCGCCAGGGGCAAGCCAGAGAGCCATGGACGCCACCGCCAAGATATGAAAGAGAGCCTCACACACCACCGCCACCACCCCCCAACATAGAGGATTTAGAGGATTTCTTCGCAACCTTCCCCTATCAGGTGTCGGTTTTTTATAAAAATTTGGACACAGGCTTTGTTTTCATGCACAGGGAAAATGTGGTTTACACCTCTGCCAGCTTAAACAAGGCAAGCCACGCCCTTTATATCTACCAGTTGGCAGAAATGGGGCAAACCGACCTAAACCGCGTCCACACCTTTAGGCAAGGGGAAAGGAGGGGCGGCACAGGGGTAATCCGCTTTGGCACGCCCTATGGCACTCAATTTACCCACCTCGAGCTGCTTATGTACTCGGTTTTATATTCTGACAACACAGCTTTTGACATTTTGCGCAATGCCTATCGCTATTACACCCCTAGCTATTATTATTTCAGCCGCCAAAGCGGGCGTGATATGAGCCTGATAACCAATGACCGCACCCACCGCGTAACAGCTGCGGATATGGGGCATCTGATGGAACAAATCCACAACTTTTTTGAAACAGAAACAGAGCTTGCAAGGCATTTCCAACATAGCATGTTTAACAGTGATGTGCCAATTATCACCTCCGACCATCCTATCGCCCAAAAATATGGGCATTGGGGGGATGGCAATATAAACGCCTTCCATGATATGGGGATAATTTACGCACCAAGCCCTTATATCCTCGTCATCCTGTCAGACATGCATGACACCGAGCCTTTCCACGTTTTTGATGAAATTTCTATGTTTATCCAAAATTTTAACGACAGGCATTTTATTCCATAACGCCGTAGGGGCGCATATTATGCGCCCCCATACTTTATGAATACAACATCGCAATACTTTTCTCTACAGATGCAATATCCTCCTTGTCCATAGGTGCTTTTGCCCTTTCGATAAGCTTATCCAACCCATTGACTTTAATGCCAGAATTAATCGCTTTAAGTTCCAAAAGGTCAAAAAGTCTTTCTGTTTGTTTTTCGCGTATTTCTAAATTATTTGCCATAAAAATACCTCCTTTTGGTTATTTTATCATGTTTAAAATTCCGTGTCAAGAAGGTTGCTAATAAATCCTTGACTGGTTATCCTGTGTCGTGTATAATGAGTTTAAAATTCTGGAGGAATTACAATGAAAAAAGAAATTATTAACACGGAAAACGCCCCAGCCGCCATCGGCCCTTATGTACAAGGAACATCTTTTGGTGACCTTATCTTTACATCAGGTCAGCTGCCTATCGACCCTGACACAGGCAAATTAATAAATGGCGGCATCACAGAGGACACTCGCCAAGCACTTAAAAATGTTCAAGCCATTTTGCTGTCTGCTGGCTCAGATTTGGACAAGGTGCTAAAAGCCACAGTCTACATAAAAGACATGGCAGACTTTGCCGAGATGAACAAGGTTTATGAGGATTTTTTCAGCGGAAACCCCCCTGCCCGCACCTGTTTCCAAGTGGCAAAACTGCCCTTGGATGCCATTGTAGAGGTTGAGGTTATTGCTCATAAATAAACAAAGGTAATTATATACGGCTTTACACAAACCCCCCGTGTATTACCTCTTGACTTTGGCATCATCATCCATCGTAGGGGCGCATATTATGCGCCCGCTGCTGGGCAAACGTATTCTGCATCACCATTACCTTTGTCGGACAACGGGCGCATAATATGCGCCCCTACGCGGTGTTGTGTAGAATTATACATAGTTACCTAAACAAAAATGCCATGGCATAAAAGTCCATGGCATTTTTATATTTAAAACTATTGCAAATCAGCAGACATAGCCCAAAGGGTTTGACCCGAACCAGGGTCGCCTGCGCCGCCTGCGCGAACCTGCACCACTAGCAATTGTACGCCAGTTACGTCAACATCAAGATTTACAGGCATTTGACCGCCACCTAACACAAAAGAATGGATTGGTGTGCCATCCCCAAGAATGGTAACAGTTGCTTCTCTGTTGCCAGGCGCGCCATCAACACGACCAAACAAACCAGTAAGGCGAGAATATGCACCGCCTAGATTGTGGTGAGTTTCTAGTTGGTTATTGTTATTGCTGATTCTGTATGTAGTAACATTTGTGTGGGTTGTGCCAACTATCTGCACAGAACCCTCTGTGGCAGTTCTCTCGACAAAATTTTCATTTAGTCGTGTGCCGTGGAAAGTGGTGTCAGCAAGGCGGTTGCCTGGCTGTTGGTGGGATGTGGTCAACAAAACGGTATTTGTTGCCACATCAAAATCAATTTCCAAACCAACCATGTCAGCTACAGCGCGAACAGGCAGGAAAGTTCTGCCATCAATTACAAACGGGCGACTGTCATAGTCAAAATCCTGAATTTCGCCATTAAAGCTAACCCCTACACCAAAAATCAACTCACGCATAACAGGATTTGCCGCAACAACAGTTGCAGATAAGGCAAACATAACAGCAACCCCCACAACAAAACCCTTCATACCACTAACTCTTTTGATTCTTTTCTCATTCATCTCTGAATTTCCTCCTGAATTTCTAAATTTTTACCCTAACAATTATACCACGATTTTTAAAAATGTCAAGGATTTTTTGCGATTTGTTAATGATGTGACACTTAGGCTATTCTTCGCAAAGCATCAGAGCCGCCATCAGAAAAACCAGGTCGTTTTGAGTGGGCTTGGGCTGTGTGGGCTGTTTGGGTTGGCTTTGGGCTGGTTGCGCTGTGGGTTCTGGCTGGGGTTTGAAATATCTATAAAATGGCTCTGGTATGACGCTGGTGTCAATTGTATTTTTCATAATTCACCTCGAAATTCTTTTGATATTTCAAGGTATTCTAGGACATCGAGAGATATGTTATTTCACACCTGTGGAACCATAGCCCCCCTCGCCGCGGGGGCTGTCTGGCAGGGCTTCCACTTTTGCAAATTGTATTTGTTCCACACGGTTTATCACCATTTGGGCAATGCGGTCGCCGCGGTTTATGGTAAAATCCTCCTCACCTAGGTTGATAAGGAGGACGCTGACCTCCCCCCGATAATCCGCGTCAATAGTGCCTGGGGTGTTTGGCATGGAGATTCCGTGGCGAAGCCCTAAGCCGCTTCGGGGGCGAACTTGGGCTTCAAAGCCTTTGGGCAGAGCCATTTTAAAACCAAGGGGAATAGCTTTGCGCTCCATGGGTTTTAGGGTTATTGGTTCATCTATGCAGGCGCGCAAATCCATGCCTGCCGCCCCTTCGGTTTCGTAGGTTGGCAGGGGCAAATCTTTTGCCTGGTCAAGCTGTTGTATTAAAAATTCCATATGTTCACCTCGTTTTGATTATATATCCAACTCCCAAAAATGTCAATGAGATTTTCTATTGGCAAAGGGGCGGGGTTGTGTTATAATAATTTAACAGGAGGGATTTATTATGGAATTGGTATATACTGGAAAGACCAAAGATGTGTTCGCTTTGGCAGATGGAAACTATTTACTGCAATTTAAGGATGATGCAACAGGGAAAGACGGGGTTTTTGACCCTGGCGAAAATTCCGTGGGGCTTACCATCGACGGACTTGGGCGGGAGTCCATCGCCCTTAGCAAGTATTTTTTTGAGATGCTAGGCCGCGGGGGCGTTCCAACCCATTTTATTTCTGCGGATTTGGACAAGGCGCAGATGGTGGTTAAGCCTGCTGTTATGTTTGGCAAGGGTTTGGAGGTTGTTGTCCGCTTTAAGGCAACAGGCAGCTTCACCCGCCGTTATGGGGATTACATACCAGAAGGGGCGGACTTGCCTGCTCTTGTGGAATTTACCCTTAAAAATGACGCTCAGGCTGACCCGCCAATCACCAAGGATAGCCTGGAAGCCCTCGAAATTATGACCCCTGCCCAGTTTGAAGAGTGCAAAGTCCTTGCCCAAAAAATCGCCACCCTTATCCGCGACGATTTGGCAGGAAAAGACTTAACCCTATACGACATTAAATTTGAGTTTGGGCATGTGGACGGGGCTTGTGTTTTGGTGGATGAAGTCAGTGGGGGCTGTATGCGCGCCTATAAAGGCGGCGTGTGGGTGCAGCCCATGGATTTAAACAAGTTGATATTGGGGTAGATATGGTTTGGGTGATTGATAGGATTGTGAATGGTGTTGCGGTTTGTGAATGTTTAGAAACTGGCGAAACCATGAGCATTACGCCGCCCCAAGGGGCTAAGGAAGGGCATGTTCTGCGCGGGGAGGGTCAGGGCTTTGTTGTTGACCAAGCTATGACGAAGCAACGGCAAGCAGAGATGGCAACCCGCCTAAACCGCCTGTTTGAAAGGTAGACAGAACCCCCGCACAATGGTTAATGATGCCAAACAAACCCTTGACCTTTGGGGGATTTTGTTGTAAAATAAAATAACGCACTTGGAGGCAGGCTTTGACACCCCAATGAAAGGGGGTTAGCCTATGTGGATTTGTGATTTTCTTAATCTAATATTTCTTGGCGTTGTGGCGTTTGTCACACTTGCTAATTACATAGATGATAAGAAGAAAAACAAACGCCGCCCTCCCAGATAAGAGTAAGCGGCATTTGCTATTTTGAGTTATAAATATTAACCAATTTCGCAAAGCCTGCTGACTTGTGCGTAAAGAGGATGTTTGCCGCATCCTCTTTTTTGTTGTTTTTGTTATAATAAAATTATAGCATGGGTGGGGCAGATTGTCAATAGAATATTTAAATTTCTTGACTTTTTGGGGATTTTGTTGTAAAATGTTATAACGCACTTGGAGGCAGGCTTTGACACCCCGACGAAAGGGGGTTAGCCTATGTGGTATGATTTTCTTAATCTGTTGTTTTTAGGAGTTGTGGCGTTGGTCACGCTTTTGGAGTACATAGACGGAAAGAAGAAAAACAAACGCCGCCCTCCCAAGCAGGATTAGCGGCGTTTGTTATTAAGATTTTTTAATCAATGAACGCAAAGCCTGTTGACTTGTGCGATAGAGGGGATGTTGACGCATCCTCTCTTTTTGTTGCTTTTGGTATAATAAAATTATAGCATGTGTGGGGCAGATTGTCAATAGAATATTTAAATTTCTTGACTTTTGGGGATTTTGTGTAAAATATAATAACGCACTTGGAGGCAGGCTTTGACACCCTCATAGAAAGGGGGTTAGCCTATGTGGATTTGTGATTTTCTTAATCTAATATTTCTTGGCGTTGTGGCGTTTGTCACACTCGCTGATTACATAGATGATAAGAAGAAAAACAAACGCCGCCCTCCTGACAGAGACTAGCAACGCGTTTGTTTGAAATTTTAAACTAATAGTTGCAAAGCCTGTCGACTTGTGCGTAGGAAGGTCTGTTCCTGCAGACCTTCTTTTGTTATTTCTATTATACCAAACAAACACCCCAATGTCAACAGAAAATTATCACCTTGACGAATTTGCTTGTTGGGGATATAATTATAGTGACTAAAACAATTTGGAGAGTATTTATGAGCATATTTGAGATTATACAGGCTAAAAAAGAAGGCGAGGCTCTTAGCCCCCAGCAGATTGATTTTGTTGTGGCGGGGTTTTCTGACGGCAGGGTAAGCGAGGGGCAGATGGGGGCTTTGCTGATGGCCATTTGCCTAAAGGGCTTCACCAGGGAGGAAACCACAGCCCTTACCCTTGCCATGGCAAATTCGGGGGATGTTCTTGATTTTGAGGGCTTTGGCGGGGTTGTTGCAGACAAGCACTCGACAGGAGGGGTTGGGGATAAGCTAACCCTTACCATCGCCCCAATGTGCGCTAGTTTGGGGGTTTCTATGGCTAAAATGTCTGGACGTTCCCTTGGGCACACTGGAGGAACTATTGACAAGCTTGAGGCAATACCTGGCTTTAAGGTGGACTTGCCAAATGAGGAATTAATGAGGATTTTGAGCCGCGTTGGCGTGTTTATCGCGAGCCAAACCGCAAACCTTGCCCCTGCTGATAAAACCATCTATGCCCTACGGGATAAAACCGCCACTGTAGACAGCCCCGCCCTTATCGCCGCAAGTGTGATGAGCAAGAAAATTGCGGCAGGGGCGCAGAATATCGTCCTTGATGTAAAGGTGGGCAGTGGGGCGTTTATGAAAACTTTAGAAGACGCCAGGCATCTTGCCCAAATTATGGTAGACATTGGCAAAGACTGCGGCAGGGGCATGGCGGCGGTGCTGACCGCTATGGATGCCCCCCTTGGCAGGGCTGTTGGCACTGGGCTTGAGGTGATGGAGGCTATTGATGTGTTGCAAGGGAAAGGTCCTGCTGACATACGGGATTTAAGCGTGGAGCTTACTGCTCAAATCTACTCCTTGTCTAAAGGGGTTGATATGGAAATTTCCCGAGAAATATCTAAAACTTGTCTTGAAAATGGCACAGCCTTTGCCAAATTTAAAGAGATGGTTGAAGCCCAAGGGGGCAACCTTGATGGGGTCGCCCAGGGCATTTCAGCAGATAAGCTGGATGTTTTTGCGTCAAGCACTGGATTTATAACTTCTATAGATGGCGAAACAATTGGCAAGGTAGCCAATCAAAGCGGTGGTATGACCCTTTATAAGAGCGTTGGCAGTCAAGTGGCAGTTGGCGATAAGGTAGCAAGCATCTATGGAACAGCTGATGAGCAGATGGCAAAAAGAGCCGAAGAAGCCTTCACCTACGGAGGCGAGAAGCCCGAAATTCCGCCACTTGTTTACGAGGTAATAAAGTAGAGCAGAAATCAAGAATAGAAAATGATACCTAACGAAAATGGTGCAATTATGAAAAAATGGATATTGAAAAACCATGATGCCGACACGGCTTTAATGGCAAAGACCTTGAAAATCACCCCAGGTCTTGCAAACCTTTTGGCAACAAGGGGTGTTAAGACCAGAAACACCGCAATCAAATATCTTAACCCCCTTCTTGACTATCTCCACCCAATGGGCGATATGGCTGGGGTTAGTGATGGCGTTAATATCATTAACCAAGCCATAACAAACGGTGATAAAATCTGCATATATGGCGATTATGACGTGGATGGTGTGTCCTCCACTGTTATTTTAATGAAAGGGCTAACTGCCCTTGGGGCAAATGTTGACTACTACATACCCCACCGTGAGCGTGAGGGCTATGGGCTTAACATCCCCGCCGTGGAAGCTTTGGCGCAGGATTTTAAAGTCCTTATAGCCGTGGATAATGGCATAGCCAGCATTGCAGAGGTCGCCCAAGCTGTGGAACTTGGCTTAACAGTAATTATAATCGACCATCACAACCCGCAATTTGATGACGCGGGCTATGAGGTTCTGCCTGCCGCTCATGCCATCATCAACCCCAAGCAATCCGCCTGCCCATATCCCTTTAAGGAGATGAGTGCCGCAGGGCTTTGTTACAAACTAGCCCTGCATCTAGGAGTTGCCACGGAAGAAATGCTGATTTTCGCCGCTATGGCAGCTTTTTGTGATGTGGTTGACCTGATTTCAGAAAACCGCATCATAGCTAAAAACGGCTTGCGCCTGCTAACAAAAAATGGCACAACAAATTTAGGGCTTGACACCCTTGTCAAAAGGCGAAATTTGGAGTATAATGATATTGATGATTTTGCAATGGGCTTTATTCTAGGGCCTTGCATTAACGCAAGCGGCCGCCTTGATAGTGCCGCCCTTGCTGTCGAATTATTTTTGACAGATGACAAGGACAAAGCCGCAGAGCTTGCCCAAAGGCTTATAGACCTAAACGAAGAGCGCAAAGAGATGACAGGACGTTTTGTTGATGAGATTATTGAAAGCCTGCAAGAGCCTTTGGATGACATTTTGGTTATCTACCACGAAGGCATCCATGAAAGCATAGCAGGCATTGTAGCAGGGCGGGTGAAGGAAGCTACCCACCATCCCGCCATTGTTTTCACAAAAGCAGGGGAGGTTGCCAAAGGCTCTGCCCGTTCTATTGAGTTTTATAATGTTTTTGAGGCGATGTCTGCCAATAAAGATTTGTTTCTGCGGTTTGGAGGGCATCCCATGGCGGCAGGGGCAACCATGGAAATTGGCAAGGTTGATGAGCTTCGCAAGCGGCTTAACGCCCAAAGCCGCCTTACAGCAGAGGATTTCACACCTATTTTGTATGGGGATATGGAGCTAACCTTAGAAGAAGCCACCTTCGACCTTGCCCAGAGCCTAGATTTGCTGACCCCTTTCGGCAAAGCCAACAAAGAACCTGTGTTTTTTAGTTATGCAGTGGTAACAGAACGCGCCGAAGTTATCGGCAAAAGCGGAGAAACCTTGCGCTTTACCTTTAGAAGCGACACGGGGCGAAAAATCACCGCAATTGCCTTTAAAGGCGTTAGTAAATTTGCAGAGCATTTGGAAAATAACTATAGAGAAGATGTGGCGAAAGCCTTTACCGCAGGACGGTTGAAAAACATGACCATCAAATTGGACATTGCCTATAACCTGCGGATAAACACATGGCAGGGCAACAGCAGCCTGCAGCTTGTTATTTTGGATTTTAAACACCCAAACCTAGTATGATATTACTATGACTGCGTAGGGGCGCATATTATGCGCCCGCTATCGGACAAACGTGCCATTCATAAAAATACGTTTATCGAGCAATGGGCGCATAATATGCGCCCCTACAGTATCAACGCAAAAGGAGGACAATATGAAAAAACCATCTCTACTAACCCTAGTAGCTTTGTTCTGCCTATTCCTCACTGCCTGCAATGGCGAAGAATACACAAACCAAGAGGACTACACCTACGAAGAAACCGAATATCCCGAAACCCTAACCCTAGAAATCGCCCTCGATTATGGGCTAAACTTCCCAAGCCGCCGCTATTTTGAATACAGCAACTGGGCAGAAGCCCCAAACATTGCCATTTGGGCAAACCAACCCCTTTCCCATCTTGCTGTTTTTAATATGGTGAACCACTGGGATGAAGAGCAGGAGCGCATCACATGGACCCCAATGGATAGGCGGGGAGAAACCCCTCTTTTGCCCGCAGGGGATGGCTTTATCATCCAAAACTATATAGGGGCAGGCACATTGCCCATAAGCGGCATTACCTTCACCGACCTAAATGGGTACACTCGATACTTTGCCATGCAAGAAAGCATGGCATACCCAGATGGAAGTGACCAGCGTTTCCACCTTTGGGAGATAACAGAGGACATTGTGCCTTATGAGCCTTTGCAAGTGTTTGTAGCCCCCAGATGGCGGAGCTTCCCTAGTAGATTTACAAACGATAATACAATAGGCATGATGACCCCAATGGGTATGTGGGGAGAAACCAGCTTTGAACTCTACGCCAACCAGCCTTTTTATAATTTTGAATTTTTAAGGCTTGAGGGGGATGTTATTGTTCACTCTATGCCTATTGCCACTGATTTGCAAGAGGTGAGGGTAGGTACGGTTATACGGCTTTATGCTGATTTTGACCTTCACACCTACGGCATCAGCCTACAAGACAAATGGGGTGCAAGGCGTTACTTTGTTTTATCATACGAGCCAAGTATCTCTGAAATCAGCGTTTCTGCTGACCATTCCCTGCGGTTAACCATCTTTCAAACTCAGGAAGGTCATTGGGCTTTTTCTGCTAACCAGCCCATTACACATGAAGGGGTAACAGGGGAAATTGTACCAATCACCCGCCCAGAAGGGGGTTGGGTCGCTAACTGGGATATTGATTGGGAGCCAAGCATCTATGTTATAACAGACCAGAGGGGTGATGAGCGACATTTTACTGTTGTTGAAAACCCCATAAACTCTGAGGTTTTCACCTGGGAAACCCCGCCACGCCCAGACCACATCTTTCACCTTCAAGTAACGGATGATGGGGAAGTTTTCGCAAACCAACCAATGATGGACTTTAGGCAAATGCGCTCTGCCAATTCTGTTTTGAGAATAGAAGAGCCAAGGGATATAGAGCCAGGGGAACTTGTTGCCTTGCAACTTGCCTACCCTCCAGGAAATTCCTACATTTGGTTTATAGACCAAAGGGGGCGGGAACGCAGTTTTATTGTTGCCGAATGGGAAACGGAATTCTACCCCTTTAATGGATTTTCAATTTTTGAAACCCCTTAGCACACAGATAAAGGAGATGACCAGATGGACTTAAAATCAATAATCCGAACCTTCCCAGACTATCCCGCAAAGGGCATAATGTTTAGGGATATTACCACATTGCTAAAAGACCCGAAAGCCCTTGCCTACGCCATGGACAAAATGGAGGAAGCTCTAAAAGGGCTTGACTTTGACCTTATCGTCGCCCCTGAATCCCGCGGGTTTATCTTTGGCGTGCCTTTGGCGGTTAAGCTTGGCAAGGGCTTTGTGCCTGCCCGCAAAAAAGGCAAGTTGCCAGGGCATGTAACCTCTGGGGAATATGCCTTAGAATACGGCACAGACATTATCGAAATCCACACAGATGCTATTGAGAAGGGGCAGAAAATTGTCCTAATAGATGACTTGCTTGCCACGGGCGGCACGGCAAAATGCATTTGCGACATTGTGGCAGGTCTGGGGGGAGAGGTTGTCTGCAATTTGTTTTTAATTGAGCTTGAAGGCTTAGGGGGAAGAGAAGCTTTGAAGGGTATGGATACAAAATCAATATTATCATATTAAAACCAAGGAGGAAATAAAAATGGCACATAAATACATGTTCAACGGCATTGAAATTGATTTTGCAGGAGATTTAGGCATCATAGCCATGAGCAACTGCCGAGATTTTGGCAAAAAAATAGATGATAACATCCGCCGTCTGCGCAAGGCGGCAGGGATGCTAACCCCAGACACATTTTTGATTGACATTGACGAAATCCGTTTTGCCAACGGCGAAGGCAAGGTGCTGATAAACGACAGCGTTCGCGGCAAGGACATTTTCATCATCAGTGACACAGGGAATTATAGCCAAACCTACAAGCTCTACGGCTACGACAACCGCATGAGCCCTGACGAGCATTATCAAGACATAAAGCGAGTCATATCTGCAATAGGCGGCAAGGCGGCAAGAGTTAATGTGGTTATGCCCATGCTTTACGCCAGCCGCCAAGATAAGCGGAAAGGCCGCGAATCCCTAGATTGCTCCATGATATTGCAAGAGCTTGAAAACATGGGCGTTAGGGATATTATAACCTTTGATGCCCACAATGCCGCGGTGCAAAACGCCGTCAGCGTAATGAGCTTTGAAAATATCTACGCAACATATGAAATTGTTAAAAACTTTATAGCGGATGAACCTGATGTTATGGCAGACAGGGATAATCTCCTTATCATCAGCCCTGACGTTGGAGGGATGGAAAGGGCAATTTACTACTCCACCGTTATGAGAACGGATGTTGGTATGTTCTACAAACGCAGAGATTACAGCCGTGTGGAGTCTGGCAGAAACCCCATTGTTCAGCATGAATATTTAGGTAAGGACGTAGAGGGCAAAAACGTCATCATCATCGACGACATGATAGGCACAGGGGAAAGCATGGCAGAAATTGTTAGGGAGTTAAAGCGCAGAAACGCCAACAAGGTGTTTGTTGCTGCTACATTTGGCATGTTCACCCGCGGCATTGGTGTTTTTGGGGAGCTTCACGACCAAGGGCTGCTAACCCGCCTTTACACCACAAACCTGACCCATGTGCCAGAAGATGCCCCCGAAAAGCCCTGGTTTAACCATGTGGACATGTCACCTTTCGCCGCAGAGCTTATGAACAACATCAACATGAACAAGTCAATTGAGCCCGTTATCGACGCAACAACCCGTCTTAAAAACGCTATCGGCATATAGATATATTTTCCACAAAACAACAATATAAGGAGAACTAAAATGAAAAGATTAAAGCTCGTCGCAATATTATGCTTGGTTGCCGCCACCTTTGTCGGATGCGGACTATTACCAAGGGAAGATGAAGCAGAAGTTGGGTATTATAGAATTTTACAGAGCTTGACTGGGGTTTGGACAACTGAGGACGGGGCGCTTTCCCTTTCAATTTATGAGGACGGAACATGGGAACACTCTTTCGGTGACATGAGTCTTTCTGGTAATGTGCAGGTTTCGGAACACAGCGAAGGTTTTGCTTTGGAGCTTGTTATTACGTACATAAGCGGACCAGGCGCACCATATTCCGATTGGCTTTCTGGCGATTTATGGGGCAGAGGAACATATTCGTCTGCTTCAAGCCATATACACCTAGAACGCCACGACGGCTCAACACTGCGTAGGGGCGGGTATTAGCCGCCCCCTTGCAAGGTCTGATTTATGATTTCAGGGTCATTTATAGGGATTATCTCAAGAACAACCCCAAGGCGCGGGGTGTGGGTCACAAGAATAAACCTTATTTCAGGGTCAATTTGATGTAATTGATATTCTTCCCCCTGCATCATCTGCCGAATGTCCTCTGGGTGGGGCATAGAACGGGCAAAGAGCAGATGTTGCCCCTCCACGTCCAAATCCCGCACCCCCCAAAAGTGCAGGGCAGTAAACTCCCCAGGGTGCAGGCGGAAGTCGCCCTCATTGTTCCAGCTCATCCCAAAAACCAACACCCTAGGTTGGATTTCGCCGCTTTCCAACGCCGCCAAATCCTCCCGCACCCGCTCCAATGCCCACGCCCCGTCATCTGTCTCAATAAAAAACACAAGAATAACAGCCGCAAAACTAAGGATAGACTGGACAACAAAAATCTTTGTGAAGCCTTTGGATATTCGCAAAATCAAAATCAACAGCAAGTTAAAACCATAAATCACAGTCATGCCTACAGCAATATTGTTCGTCCGTGTGTAAAACCAATCAAGATACCCCTCCAGAACCTCTGGCGGGGTTATTGCATTATACAAAAAAGCCTCGTCTGCCACCCCAAAAAGAGTGACGGACAGTATCACCACCGTAAGAACAGCCCCTTGAACAACCATCAGCAAAGCTGAGGTAAGCCCAAAGGTTTTTGGCGGGTCGTCAGGGGCTTCCTCGAATATATTAATAATAGTGACCGCAATATTATAAACACTAGACAAAACCACAATCAACAAAACCCAGAAAAAACCCGCCACATCAGGGGTGATTACGGAAAAATACACCATAACCCCCGCATCAACCAAAAGCAAGCCGTCCCGTCGCTTCCTAACCCAAGCAACCACCGTAACGGCAACCGATATAAAACTTAAAAACGGCAAAACAAGCAAAAGCACGTCCAAAAGTACATCAAGCATCTAACAACCCCCTTGCCCTATTATACAATTTAGGGTATAATTTGTCAAAACAAAACTCGGAAACATCTATGGAGGAATTTATGGAAAATAAACTACAAATTTTCGCATTTGAACGTATTTTAATTGCAGGGGCGACAAACTGCATATCCACCCGCAAAGGGGGAGTGTCCCCTGGAGTTTTTGAGAGCATGAATTTAAGCGGCAAAACAGGGGATGACCCTGAAAATATAAGGCAAAATTATAATATTTTATGTGATGCCATGGGCTTTAAACTGCGGAGCTTGGTTTTTAGCCAGCAAACCCACGGCACAAACATCGCCATTGTAGACGAAAACACAGGGGAGCTTAAAGATGTTGATGGGCTAATCACCAATTGTAAAGATGTTGTGTTGACAACGTATTTTGCTGACTGTGTTCCCTTGTTCTTTTACGACCCTGTAAAACAGGTTATCGGCAATGCCCATGCAGGTTGGAGGGGCTGTGCAAACAATATGGCAGGGAAGATGGTGGAAGCCATGGTCAGCCGCTTTGGCTGCGACCCTGCGGACACTTTAGCAGGCATTGGTCCTTCCATTTCTGTTAAAAATTTCCAGGTTGATGCTGATGTTGCAGATAATTTCAAAAATACCCTTCCATTTTCAAGTCGTTTCGTGTATAATAGTGAAGGTGCAGGTAGCAAGTTTCACATAGACCTGTGGCAGATATGTCGCGAAAGCCTTATTTTGGCAGGCTTAAAGCCTGAAAACATCGAAACCATCGGACTTTGCACCTATGAAAATTCCGAGCTGTTTTTCTCCCATAGACGGGATGGGCTGGCTCGGGGAAGTATGGCGGGGATGATTTCCTTATGAAAAAAATAATAATTGGCGTTGAGCCAGGCTCCATAGCTGAAGAAATGGGCATTGAGGTTGGTGATGCCCTAATCTCCATAGGCGGCCGCGAAATTGTAGACATTTTTGACTATCATCTTGCGGTTATGGATGAAGAGCTTGATATTTTAATAGAAAAAACCACTGGAGAGCAGTGGCTTTTGGAGCTTGATAAAGACGAGGACGAGGAACTTGGTTTAATTTTTGAGGGCATGATGGACAAAATGCGCAACTGCGGCAATAATTGCGTCTTTTGCTTCATTGACCAAAACCCGAAGGGTATGCGCCCTACACTGTATGTTAAAGATGACGATTATCGCCTGTCATTCCTCCATGGCAACTACATCACCCTTACAAATATGAACGAAAAAGACATTGACAGGATTATCCGCCACCGCATCAGCCCTGTAAACATTAGCATACACGCCACCGACCCAGAATTGCGGGTTAAAATGATGGGTAACAAGCGGGCAGGGGCAAGCCTGGATTTTCTTGGTAAGCTAACAGAGGGGGGCATAACCCTTGCCTTGCAAATCGTTCTCTGTAAGGGTTATAACGATGGCGCGCAATTGGACAAGACCATTGGCGATTTGGCAAAGTATATTCCAGAAGGGGGCGGCTGTTCCCTGTCTATTGTGCCTGTGGGCATTACCAAGCACAGGCAGGGGCTTGCCCATTTAGAACCTTTCACCCGCGGGGATTGTTTGGAAGTTATTGAAAAAGTGGATAAGTGGCAAAAAAAGCTGTTGGCAGAAAAAGGCACAAGATTCGTATTTGCGGCAGATGAGTTTTATCTTAAAGCAGAGGTGGATTTGCCTGGTGTAGAAGAATATGAGGATTTCCCCCAAATTGACAACGGTGTGGGCATGATGACTGCCTTTGCAGATGAGTTTGTTAAGCCTGACCGCACAAGGAAGGTCACTTTGGTGACGGGAAAAGCTTCTGCCCCTTTTATGCAGGATTTGCTAAAAGGGCTTGATGTTGATGTGGTGGCAATTGAAAACCATTTTTATGGCGAATATATTACCGTTGCAGGGCTTTTGACTGGGGGAGATATTATCAAGCAACTGGAGGGGCGCGACCTTGGGGAGGTGGTACTCATCCCTAAAACTGCCCTAAAAGCTGAGGAAGATATATTTTTGGATGACATAACTCTTGAAGAAATGTCGAAACAGCTAGGCAGACCAGTTATCCCAGTAGATTGCACAGGACAAGCCCTAGCAGAAGCCTTGATAAGGTAACAACAACCTAAGGAGGGATTAATGTGGAAACCGTTCTATTCTTGATTGTATTCATCGGTGTGCCAACCTTTATACTTCTTTATTGGATTATTAAGCTTGCAGTGCGACAAGGCATATTGGAAGCAAACAAGATTATGCAAAATCCTAAAACACCTAAAACCTACGACAGTATTACAAAAATCATCTGCACAAATTGCGATGGCGAGCATGATTTGGATTGGCCCAAATGCCCCCATTGTGGTCATATAAATAAAATGATTTGATATTCATAGCCCCTGATAAGGCAACAACAACTCGTAGGGGCGGGTATCAGCCGCCCCCTTTGTCGGACAAACGCAATATAGGAGATTTTTATGATAAAACTACGCGAAATAGACAGTGACAATTACGAAAAAGTATGGGAGCTAAAATCCCTAGACAGCCAAAAGAGCTTCAAGGACACAGTGGCGAAAGACTTTGCCACTGCCTACCTAGAGCTTTTAGAAGGCGACCACCCACCAATGTTCCTCGCCATATACAACGATGAGGAAGTTGTGGGCTATGCCCTAATACTCTATTATGAGTTAAGGGAAGAAGGGAACGACCACGAAGAATTTGACATCTTCTGCAAAGATTTTGGAGATAAGGCGATTTATGAGCTAGGCAGCTTTATGATTGACGCTGGGCAGCAAGGGAAAGGGCTTGGCAAGGCATCTATGGTAAAAATTATTGAATATATACAATCTGCCCCTAAAGGGTCTGCTGACTCTGTATTCCTAATATGCAGAGAAGGGAATGAAGCCGCCGAAAAGCTATTTACATCCCATGGCTTTAAATATATTGGCAAACAGGTTGTTGAAGGTGAAAAAGTCATGCGTTTAGCATTGTAAGGAGAAAATAAATTATGCAACCAATTGTAGCAATTGTGGGCCGCCCAAATGTGGGCAAATCCACACTTTTTAACAGAATAGTAGGCTCTCGCCTGTCTATTGTAGAGGACACCCCAGGGGTCACCCGCGACAGGCTTTACGCCCAGGCAAATTGGCAACGACACAACTTTTTGCTTGTGGACACAGGGGGGCTTGACATGGAAAGCGAGGACGACATGGTTCGTCACATTCGCAACCAAGCCCAAATAGCCATAGAAACGGCAGATGTGGTGCTTTTTGTGGTGGATGGCAAGGCAGGGATGACAGATGGGGATATTGATGCCGCCAACATCCTGCGCCGTTCTGGCAAGCCTGTGGTTCTGGCTGTAAACAAAATGGACGACATTAAACAGGAAACCTTAGCATATGAATTTTATTCATTGGGTCTTGGCGACCCTGTGCCAATTTCTGCCGCAAATATGCTAGGGCTTGGAGATATGCTGGACATTGTATGTGACCATTTCCCCGCAGAGGAGGGGGAGGACCCTGACGACATTATCAAAGTGGCAATTATTGGCAAGCCCAATGTGGGCAAGTCCTCCATCATCAACAGAATTTTAGGGGAAGAGCGGGTGATTGTGTCTGATGTGGCAGGCACAACCCGCGACGCGGTGGACACCTTCTACGAAAAAGACGGGCAAAAGTTCATGTTTATCGACACGGCAGGCATCCGCAGGCGCAGCAAAATTAAGGAAGATATTGAAAAATTCAGCCTTATCCGTGCTGTTGCCGCTGTGGAGCGTTGTGACGTTGCCGTCATCGTTATATCGGCAGAAGAGGGCATAACCGACCAAGATACCAAAATAGCGGGCATAGCCCACGAAAACGGCAAGGCGTGTATTGTGGTGACAAACAAGTGGGACGCAGTGGAAAAAGACAATAAAACCATGGCGAAATACAATGCAAGGCTTGATGATGAGCTGAAATATCTTCACTATGCCCCAAGGATGTACATTTCTGCCCTAACAGGTCAGCGGGTCAGCAATTTGTTTGATGAAATTGTATCCGTCCATGAAAATGCCTGCCTGCGGGTGCAAACAGGGGTGTTAAACGAAGTTCTGATTGAAGCAATGGCGAGAAATCAGCCGCCATCAGTAAAGGGCGTTGGTCTGAAAATTTACTATATAACCCAAGTGTCAATAAAGCCGCCTACATTCATACTTTTTGTAAACAATCCAGAGCTTTTGCATTTTTCATATAGACGGTATATAGAAAATCAAGTGCGGGATAACTTCGGCTTTAAAGGAACGCCAATACATTTTATAGTGCGCAATAGAGATAATAACAAGAAATAAGGAGTGATTTTTATGGCAGAGTGGTTTGAGTTTCCTTGGTGGGCGTATTTGCTGTTTTTAGTGGTGGGATACCCCTTTGGAATGTTGCAGTCAGCCTATTTTGTAGGCAAAATTTTTGGGAAAATTGACATTCGGGAACATGGCAGCGGAAACGCAGGAACAACCAATGTTTACCGCGTCATGGGCTTTAAGGCGGGCATTGTGGTGCTTGTTTTTGACATTGTAAAAGTCATCATCCCTGTAATTATCCTTAACGCAATCCTCTTTGACGGGGATATTTGGAGCATTTCAGACATGCAGTATTTCCCTGGCTTGCTTTTAGGCTTTGGCGTGGTTCTTGGGCACAATTTCCCCTTCTACCTTAAATTTAAGGGGGGCAAAGGGGTGGCTTCTGCCATTGGCTTGCTGATTATGTTTGACCCTATCGTCCTTGCCATCATACTCGGCATGGCGTTGGTTATTGTCATCCTCACCCGCCTTATATCCCTTGCTTCTATTACTGGCTTTATCGCCTTTGGCGCGGTTAACTCCTTCTTCTACTGGGATTATCTGCCCATCGTGATTTTCGCCTGGACTTTTGCCGCTTTGGGACTTTTCCAACATCGCAAAAACGTCAAATGGCTGTTAAATGGCGAGGAGAAAAGGTTTGATTTTAAGACCAAAGGTAGATTGTAATCATGGGTGAAACAGTTGCAATGATTTTGACCAATTTTATAGGTATTGCTGTATGCCTACCCTTTGGGCTTCTTTGGCGCATTGGCAAAGGTCATTCCCTTATGGGGGGATACAACACCATGTCCGAAAAAGAAAAATCTAAATGGAACATATTGGCTTTAGGCAAATTTATGGGCAATATGCTTGTTTTGGCATCTGCCATTTTGTTGGTTGCTTGTTTACCTATTTTGTTGAATTTTTACCCTTCAGTGTTTATACTTGTTTCTTGGATATTGTTTATAGTTATTCTCATTAGCGGAGGGATTTACGTCAACATAAGCTCCAAATTCAAAAACAAGGAATAAAATTGGTAATTTCTGACTATGATGTAGTAAGTAATACTATTACATCATAGGAGGGAAATTATGAGTGCTGATGTATATAACTTTGAGGGCGGGCAAAAAGCGGACAAGGGTTCTTTTCGCCGCCGCAACCAAAACAGGTTAAGCAATGAGGACGTTTTTATTCTGGCAACTTTAGAAAAACTCAAAAAAGATTTGGATACAATCCATAGAAGCCTAGACGCAGTGGACGACCCCGATTTAATTGACAGCTTTATATACGAGCTTAACGCCGTAAACATGCGCTACAAAGTGTATCTGCGCATGTGCAAGGACAAGGGCTTGGTGTCTGCCATATTTTAGGGGGTAAGATTATGAACATTTTCCAAAACATAAGCGAACCCATGCTCATCTGGGTCGTCATTGCATCACTACTTATAATCGGCATTTTAATCGCAGCCAACAAACTGGGCAAGGCACTAAACATTATCGCCAAAGGAGCCGTTGGCGGCGTTGCCATTTTCGGCATAAACGCAGGGGTTGCCGCCATGGGTGCAACAGTTGCCCTGCCAGGCATAAACCTGCTGACCCTTGCCGTCGTAGGGCTTCTAGGCGCGCCTGGCATGATAATGGTTTACGGGCTTAATTTCATAATGTAAAAACAGCGACCTTTCGGGGTTCTGCTCATACTAAAGAAAAACCCCCTCGTTTGAGGGGGTTTTTGCTATCGTGTGCTATTCTTGTGTGTTACGGCTCAATTCCTATGTTATAGCACTAATTGCGGGGTTTAATTTTGCCATGTCAATCCCCCTTGATTATGTTACATCTCTATAACCCTATCAGCTACAGTTTGAATAAGCTCTCTGTCATGGGTGGTAAACAAAATATTGCCCGAGAAGTCCGAAAGTGCATTGCTTAAAGCCGTTATTGTTTCAAGGTCTAAGTGGTTTGTTGGCTGGTCGAGGATAAGGAAATTTGCAGGGGTCATCATCATTTTTGAAAACATGCACCGCACTTTCTCGCCCCCTGAAAGCACACTGGCACTTTTAAGTGCTTCTTCCCCCGAGAATAGCATTTTACCCAAAAAGCTCCTGATATAGTTTTCGGAGTCGTCTTTGGAATATCGGCGCAACCAATCCGCAATGCTAAGATTGCAATTCTCGAAAAAGGGTGTGTTGTCTTTGGGGAAATACTCTTTTGTGATAGTGATACCGTATTTGTAGTTGCCACTGTCTGGCTGCTCCTCACCTACTAATATTTGAAAAAGGGCACTTATGGCATGTTCGTTGCCTGTGAAAGCAATCTTTTCGCCTTTTTCAACAATAAGGCTAAAATCCTTAAAAAGTTCGATGCCGCTGACCACTTTTGATAAATTTTCAATCATCAAAATGTCATTGCCTGCCTCGCGTTCAGGCTTGAAATGAATGAAAGGATAGCGGCGGTTGGAAGGTTGAATGTCCTCCAAAACAATCTTATCGAGAAGTTTTTTACGGCTGGTTGCTTGGCGGGATTTTGACGCATTTGCCGAAAATCGCTGTATAAAGTTTTGCAATTCTTGAATTCTTTCTTCCTTTTTGCGGTTTTGGTCACGAGTTAAAGCAAGCATAAGTTGTGAAGATTGATACCAAAAATCGTAATTGCCAGTGTAAAGCTTAATTGAACCAAAGTCTACGTCGGCTATATAACTGCAAACATTATTCAAAAAATGCCTATCATGGGACACGACAATTACAACGCCTTCATAGTTAATAAGAAACTCTTCAAGCCAAGTAATGCTTTTGATGTCCAGGTCGTTGGTAGGCTCGTCAAGGACAAGAACGTCAGGGTTTCCAAAAAGCGCCTGAGCCAGGTATACACGAACTTTATCACGCCCATCAAGGTCGCTCATCATAAAAAAGTGCTTGTCTTCGGTTATAGAAAGTGATTGCAAAAGTTTAGCGGCTTCACTTTCAGCCTCCCATCCGTTCAGTGCCGAAAACTCAGCTTCAAGCTCTGCCGCTTTCAGTCCATCAGCGTCATCAAAATCAGGCTTTTGGTAAAGCGCATCCTTTTCTTTCATTATTTCATATAGGCGTGAGTTGCCCATCATTACTGTATCTATCACATTAAATTCGTCATAAATATAGTGGTCTTGCTTCAGAACGGACATACGGCGGTCTTTTTCAAGAAACACTTCACCACTGCTCGGTTCAAGCTCGCCGCTTAATATTTTCAAAAATGTTGATTTACCTGCACCGTTTGCACCTATAACTCCATAACAATGCCCAGGTGAAAACTTCAAGTTTATACCATCAAACAATTTCCTGCCACCAAAGTGCAGTGATAAATTTTCTACTATTAACATGTTACACCTCATTAATATGAATCAAGTTCAAGTATTTAAGTTGAGCATTATGTCATAACATACATTATACTATTCGGTACACGATTCCCCATACACACACGAGATAATTTGTAATTATACCATACCCCAAACATTTTCACAAGTTAAAATTGCCCCATGAGGCAAATTGTAAAATTTTATATGTCCCTAGGCTACATAAGATTATCTCAAAACCAGCCAAAATCACTAAAATCAGATATTGTCGCTCTTCATTTGTATATTATTAATCTGTACCCCCCAAACAAAGGCAGCCACTGGGTACAAAAACAATACAACTCCAAGGAGGAAAACAAACATGACAAAAACAACAATCGTGGGTAACAGCTATGTTATCACTGGTTGGATGACTTGATAAGTCGGTTGCCGTGGTCTATGTATATAACTTTCTTGATAAACATCCTCCTCAGATTTATGAATTTGTAATTTCGCTGTTTACACCACTGCTATTTCTGCGTTGTGCAGTTTTGGGCGCATTATGGATGAGTTAATCACGGCTCGTAAGGCAAATGACCCCATAGAACCCAAATAGAACCCAATTAACTGATTTCCCAGTAAATATTTGGAAATATAAAACCCCTTGAATGTTGATTTCAAGGGGTTTTGTTTACCGTGTGCATGAGGATTTGAACCCCAGACCTTCTGATCCGTAGTCAGACGCTCTGTCCAGCTGAGCTATGCACACCCGTTTCAAACCACAAAAGCTATTATAATACATTCGGGCAGAAAAAGCAAGCTTTTTTTGAAAAAAGTTGAAAAAATTTATGGGTTAGTTTTGGGGATGGTGGCTTAGTCGGCGTTTAGGAGGGTTTTTCGGGTGCTTTGTAGGGATTTTTCTGTTGGTGGTTGGGTTTGGTGCAATTTGTAGCCTAGCCCTAAAGCTTCCCATTTATGCTCCCCCATTTTGTGGAAGGGTAGGACTTGGATTCGTTTGATGTTGGGGTAGGGGCGAAGGTGGTCGGCGAGGGCTTGTATGTCCTCTGTATTATCGGTTATGCCAGGAACAAGGACATAGCGAATCCACACATCCACGCCTTTTTTGCGGGCTTGCTCTAAGGTGTTTAGGGTAGGGGAGATTTCAACCCCTGTCAGGTCGCTGTAAATTTTGGGGTTGATGCTTTTAATGTCGAGTAATATTAGGTCGGTGTAATCCAAAATTTCTGCTACAATTTCGGGCTTTGCGTAGCCAGATGTGTCAAGGGCGGTGTGTATGCCCTCGGCTTTGGCGGCTTTTAATAATTCCAACAAAAATTTGGATTGCAGAAGAGGTTCGCCCCCAGAAATTGTTAGACCGCCGCCAGACACTTTATGGAAATTTTTATATTTTTTCACATCTTTTATAAGTTCGCTGACGGTGGTCGGCTCGCCAGACCCCATATTCCAAGTGTCAGGGTTGTGGCAATAAAGGCAGCGCAAAGGACAGCCCGACAGGAACACAACATAACGTATACCTGGACCATCCGTCATTCCGCCTGTTTCAATTGAATGGACAAAACCCTGCATTTTTAACCTCCCACGTTATCGAATGTGCAAATTAGAAATATGCTGTGCAATGCGCAACCGCAAAAACAAGCCATCGCAAATGAAGCCTGCAATGGCTTGCTTTACACTAAAATCGTTCAAACAATGTGCGCTCTATAATATCCATCTGCTGCTCTTTCGTAAGCTTAATAAAGTTCACGGCATAGCCTGACACGCGCACGGTGAGCTGGGGGTATTTTTCTGGATGCTCCATAGCGTCCAGCAGGGTTTCGCGGTCAAATACGTTGATGTTTATGTGGTGCCCGCCTTCGGCGAAATAGCCATCCATAAGCCCCACGAGGTTGGCTTCCCGCTCCTTTTCGGTTTTGCCTAATGCCTTAGGTACAATGGAGAAGGTGTAGGAAATGCCGTCTTGTGAGTGGGTATAGGGGAGCTTTGCGACGCTTGCCAGGGATGCCACAGCACCTTTAACGTCGCGGCCGTGCATTGGGTTTGCGCCAGGGGCAAAAGGCGCGCCTGCTTTGCGCCCGTCTGGGGTAGCACCTGTCACCCTGCCGTAAACCACATTGGAGGTAATCGTTAAAACTGACAAAGTTGGCACAGAATTGCGGTAGGTGGGTTGTTTTGCCAATTTGGTCATAAAACTTTTCACAACGTCGCTTGCGATTTTGTCAACTTCCTCGTCGTTATTGCCAAAGGCGGGATATTCGCCTTCGATTTCATAATCAACCACCAAACCGTCTGCATTGCGGATTGTGCGCACTTTTGCGTGTTTCATGGCGGACAAAGAGTCTGCAACAATGGACAGCCCTGCAATTCCGCAGGCTTGGGTGCGCAAAATATGTTTATCATGGAGTGCAAGCATCATACTTTCGTAATTATATTTGTCGTGCATATAGTGGATAACGCTTAGGGTATTAATGTACAGACGCGCCAGCCAGTCCATGGTTTGCTCAAATTTGCGGCTAACTTCCTCATAATCCAAATATTCTCCTGTGCATGGGGCAAATTCTGGACCAACTTGTTTGCCTGTTATTTCGTCACGACCGCCATTAATGGCATAGGTAAGGGCTTTTACGAGATTTGCCCGCGCGCCGAAAAATTGTAATTGTTTGCCAGTGCGCATGGCAGAAACACAGCAGGCGATGGAATAGTCATCACCCCAATAAGGGCGCATTAGGTCATCATTTTCGTATTGAATAGAGCTTGTGTCGATGGAGCATTTTGCGCAGTATTTCTTAAAATTCTCTGGCAGATTTTGGCTCCAAACCACAGTTAGATTAGGCTCGGGAGCTGCCCCCAGATTGTAAAGAGTGTGCAACACACGGTAAGATGTTTTGGTTACAAGAGTGCGCCCACATTCGCTCATACCGCCAATAACCTCTGTAACCCAAGCGGGGTCGCCAGAAAATAGCTGATTATACTCATTAGTGCGCAAGAAGCGCACAATGCGGAGCTTCATGGTAAAATGGTCGATAAGCTCTTGAGCTTCGTCCTCTGTAAGTGTTCCACGAGCCAAATCACGCTGGATATAGGCATCAAGGAAGGTTGATACACGTCCTAAAGACATTGCCGCCCCGTCAGTCTGCTTAATTGCTGCCAAATAGCCAAAATACAGCCATTGAATGGCTTCTTTAGCATTTTGTGCAGGGCGGGAAATGTCAAAACCATAACCTTTACCCATTTCCTCAAGTTGCTTTAAGGCGCGAATTTGCTCGCTTAGCTCCTCTCTAAGGCGCATGGTTTCTTCAAACATTGAAGGCGGCTCTTCATTGCACAATTCCGCCTGTTTGTCTGCAATCAAAAAGGTTGTACCGTACAAGGCAACACGGCGGTAATCCCCGATAATGCGCCCACGTCCGTAAGCATCTGGCAAACCAGTGATAATGCCAGAAGAGCGTGCCGCACGCATCTCGTCTGTATACACGTCAAAAACCCCTTCGTTATGGGTTTTGCGGTATTTGTTATAAATTTCATCTGTGTCTGGGTCTAGTTTGTAGCCGTAATAATTTAAAGCGGAATTTATAACGCGTATGCCGCCATTTGGCATAATTCCACGCTTTAGGGGGGCATCCGTCTGCAAGCCTACAATCTGCTCCAAATCCCTGTTGATATATCCAGCCCCAAAAGTGTTTATAGCAGAGGGTTTTTTGGTTTCAACATCCAAAATTCCCTTTTCGGTTTCTTCTTTTACCAGCTCACTAATCTCATCCCAAAGCTTCAAAGTGCGCTGGGTTGCAGGGCGCAAAAATGCATCGTCCCCATGGTATGGCAGCAAATTTTTCTGTATAAAATCCCGCACATTAACCTCTACCATCCAAGCCCCTTCGTTGAAGCCCTCCCAGGCTTTTACAAAGTTTTCTTCTTTTTTATACAAACAAATCCCGCCTCTCTAAAATAATCTTTGATATTAATATAACATTTTGTGGCTAAAAACGCAATAGGGTTATTGGAAAATTTTATATAGCCCTGTTACTGGGTCTTGGGTTTTGCTATCAACATAAACCCCTGTACCATTGGGCAAAATTGCCACTTCAGTACGGCGTAATTTGCGATGGAGAGCGGCTTCTGCCCCTTTGCGTATTTGGTCTAGCTGCTGTTTATTGCCCAATTTCAGGAATAACGGCATATTCGAGCCTTTTACCATAGACAACCAGTCACAAATCATGCGCTCTTTTAGTGTGCTATCATCGACCCCATCCAAGCCCGCAAAACAGTTATAAATATCCTCCGCATAGTCTGCCAAGGCTCTGCCATCTTTTTGGGCAAATTCCCCAAAACCACGGTATAAAGCGAAAGGGCGCAAGCCAGATGCCGACAGCACATACTGTAAGGTGGATAAAAAATGACCCTTGTTATAGATGTTTTGTAAGGCGTTTTCGGTTTTTTTAAGCGCGTCCAAGTCGTCAGCGGATAGCCAAGGGCTGCTTGTTATTTCATAAGGCGGCTCTGGGTCAAAAATTATGGACTTTTCATGGTTGCGCAAAGCCGAGCCATGAAGCATTTTCAAAAAGCCAAGTTGCAGCTTGTGAGCCCCAATTTCATAGGCTTGGTTAAAGCTTTCAGCAAAAATGCCAAGGGTTTCGTGGGGCAAGCCTGCGATTAGGTCAAGATGTATATGTACATTGCCGTTCTCCATAAGCTTGCGGATGTTTTCTGACGCTTTGTTAAGGTCAGATTTGCGCTTGCTGGCTTCCAAGGTAGGTTTGAAAAAACTTTGCAAGCCCGCCTCAATTTGAAAAAGCCCTGCGGGGGCGGCGGCAAGGAGGTTTATTGTCCTCTCATCAAACAAATCTGCCGCAACCTCAAAGTGAAAGCGGTTTGACCCGTCTAAAGACATCATATATTCAATAAGCTCATAAGCGCGCTGTTTGTCACAGTTGAATGTGCGGTCCACAAATTTGATGACACGAACATGGGCAGATGCCAACTTGGCAATTTGCGCCTTGGCTTCATCTATTGGCAAAAACTCCACACGGCTGTCCCCAGAAAGGCAGAAAGCGCAGGAAAATGGACATCCTCGCGAGGTTTCTATATAGGCGATTTTGCCCCTCAGGGCATCTATATATTCGGGAGTGAAAGGGTCAACAAAGCAACTGCCCCCTTCGGCTTCGCCACCATCAAGAAACGCGGGAAAAGCCTTTTCACCTGCCCCTTTCAGCACATGGTCCGCCCCCGCAGACAGCCAATAGTCTGCGTTAAAGCTGGCTTCTGGCCCGCCCAACACAAAAACGGCTTGAGGCAACATCTCCCGCATCATTTGCAAAATCTTTGGTATTTTGCCAGCGTTCCATATATATGTAGAAACTCCGACAACATTTGGATTTTGTGCTGCAACCTGTGCCACAATTTCCTCATCAGATTGGTTGATATTGCACTCTAAAACCGTTACATCCTGGGCTTTTTGGGCAAAGCGCGCGACACTTTCTTTAAGTTGCCACACAGCAAGGGTGGAGTGGACATATTTTGAGTTTAAAGCCAAAAGAACAACCCTATTCATTTGCCAAATCCCATTCAAAAATGTTAAACCGTCTTTCGCCTTTCTTGTAAAGGTCGTGCCATTCGGGAACGTCCACAACCCGCACCAGGCGCAAGCCCAGTTTTTCACACACCCGCGCAGATGGGCGATTTTCCACGTTGTTGCTGATTATTAGCTTCTCCATGCCATGAAATTTTGCCACATGGGCAAGCAAAGCCACAGCGCGGGCGCAGTAACCCTTGCCACGGTAAGCTTCGTCCACCTCATAGCCAATTTGCCCGCCATAATACAGGGAGTCGGTGTAGCCTATGCGAAAGCTCATTCCGCCTGCTTTTTCACCATCGACCATTATAGAAAACTCATAGGATGGCACCCACTTTTTCTCGGGGATAGCATCTTTTCTGGCGGTGCATATAACAGACAACTCCTTGTCCGCCAAACCCGACATATCTTCCATGAAACCATCAAAAACCACAGGCAATTTATTGTAATAGTCTATTTCTTGCGTAATATCATCAAAAACCATGTATTATTCCTCCAAATTCCATTCAAAAATATTAACTTTTTAGTAAAGCTTGCGCTAATTTATTACGATAAACTAATAATTTCACACAACCCCGTAGGGGCGCATATTATGCGCCCGCTGTCCGACAAACGGAATACCTTTGTCCAGCAACGGGCGCATAATATGCGCCCCCACATTGGATAACGATGACATAGGTGAGTTGGGAAATGCTACAAGCCACCCTCCAAATCCCACTCATAAATATTCAGCTTGCGGCAGCCAGAATTATATAAATCTTCAACCCATTCTGGCACATCCACCGTTTTAATCAATTTTAAGTCCAATTTCTCACAAACTCTCCGAGATGCTTGGTTTTCCACATTATTTGACGCATACAGCTTCGTCATGCCGTGAAACCTTGCAACGGGCGCAATCAAAGCAACGGCGCGGTAGGCATAACCCTTGCCGCGGTGTTCTTCCCATACATCATACCCAATTTGTCCTTTATATTCCAAATCCCCAGAATATCCCACACGAAAGTTAACATTCCCCACCGTTTCTCCGCCTACAATGATGGCGAAGTCGTAGTAAGGCGTCCAGCCCTTTACAGGGTCCTCGGGAACTTTCGCAACACAGGCTAGGGACAGCTCGCAATCCACCATAGGCGGTATATTTTCCATAAAACCATTAAATTCCATTATAACACCCCATTATAAAATACGGCTGAACCACATAGAATCAGCCGTATTTCACTTTTTATTTACTCACAGCAATCTCCCAAAGAAACTCCACTTAAAGCAGGTAAGAATACGAAATCGGCATTTTCCGTTCTTTCTTCAAGACCTCTGAAAACACCTTCCGCCATTCTGGCTTCAAGGGTTGCTGGCGAACCTTCTGGCGTTGAGATGAGTATATGCTTTGCCCCTAGCAATTCCATGCCTTCTTCTGCCACTCCAATCATCAGGTTGTCTGGATTCGGCTCAACCCGTTTGATGATGTGGAAGCCAAACTGGGTTTGGACAATATCGCTAATCTCCATAATTTCCAGCAGCACAAGGGCATCTTCAAATTCTGAAACCATTGTACCAGGCGTAAATGTGTAGCCATCTGGCTGGGCAACCGCCCCTGGGTCTTGCCCATAGGTTGCCACAAGGGTGCTAAAATCCTCCCCGCTTCTTGCTCTTTCCAACAACTCTTCAGCTTGAAGGGCAGCGGCGGCAAATATATCTTCTGCCATATATTCGTCAAACCCGAAATATTCAAATCGCGAAGGGTTGTCAACAAAATAGTCCACCATATGTTCTAGGCGTATTTGAGTGCCATAAAGTGCCAACAAATGGTCTACCCCGCGGAATCCGTCGGAGCGCAGGGCTTCATCCAACTGTTCTGCTGTCATAAAGCTTAAAAGCTCATCGTGATAATTTTGTAGGTTCTCTCGGTCTTGTGCTGCCAAATGGATATTTAGGTCATCAGCCCAGGTTTCAGAAACAGTGAAGAATGCTGCAAGCCGCACCGCTTCCCTGCGAACAGCATCGCCAAAGGACACGCCAGGCTCAAATTCGTTTTCAAAATCAATTTCAAAATCACCAAACATTGTAAAATGGTCCCATGCCAAAATTTCCAGGCTTTGGGAAATAAAAATCTCCACATTGGCTTCATAAACATTTGCGCCATTTACTGTTGCAACCACTTCTCCGCGGTCTGTCCAGGTTTCCTCGTTGGACCTAGAAGCGTTACACGCCCCAAAAAACAAAGCACAGCAGGCAGCCGTTGCCACAAAAAGCATTTTTTTGCCGAATTTTTTCATAATTTACCTCCAAATTTTTATAGCAGATATATGTAATTTTGTTCATTTTAACACAGTAAAACTTGGTTGGCAAGCATAATTTTTCCATAAAATTAACCTTTTTATTATTAAAAATTTGTTACAGGATGGTCTGTTTGCAATTCAAGCTATTCTGTATCATGGTCAACTGGCAATAATAAGAATATTTGGGTCACATTCCTATGAAAGGCACTTTTTGAAACAAAGATGTTTCTTAAAAATTTTATGGAGGTTTTGTAACATAATTGTAACACAATTAATAAAAATTAATAAAAAAGTGCTTGCATTTTTTTATAAGTCGTGTTATTCTGTTTATGCTACATACAATAGGCATGTTGCAAACAGATTAAAGGATTTGCAAATGCCTCAAATTTAAGGAGGTAAAAAAATGAAGAAAAAGTTAGTAATGTTATCCATGTTAATCGTGGGCGCACTTGCTGTTGCGGCTTGCGGAGGTGGAAGCAACAATGGAGATGCTCCTGCAGACCCACCAGCACCACCTGTGACCACAAATGAGGGCACTCAGGATGTTGAGCCACCACCAGCAGATGGCGGCGGCAGAACCCACCTAAACATCGTTACTGGTTCTCTACCAGTTTCCATGGACCCAATTATGAGAAACGACAATGCGTCCTCTCAAGTTAACAAAAACCTTTATTCCACTTTGGTTTTGATGGACTATGACACTTTTGAAGTGCTTCCAAGCTTAGCCACTAGCTGGGATATGCCTGATGCTCAAACCATCAACATGACAATCCGTCAAGGCGTTGTTTTCCACAACGGTGACCCACTTACAGCCCATGACGTTCAGTTTACTCTAGAGCGTGCAGCTGTTTCTGCTGAAGTTGAAATCATCATCGGTATGATGGATAGAGTAGTAGTTCATAATGACTACGAATTTACCATCTACCTACAATTCCCATTTGCTCCAATCATGCGTCACTTGGCTCACCCAACTTTGGGTATCGTTCCAATGAACCACGTGAACACTGTTGGCGAAGAGCATTTTGAAAACAATCCTGTTGGCTCTGGTCCTTTTGAGTTTGTAAGCATCATGCTTGGTGACAGAGTAGAACTTAGAAGATTTGAAGGCTACTGGGGAACTTTGCCAACTCTTGAAACTGTAACTATCCGTCAAATTGCTGAGCCTTCTGTACGTTTGATGGAAGTTCAAGCTGGTACTGCTGACTTTGCAACTGGTATCGCTCCAGTTGACGTTCCAACAGCTAATGCTGATGCTAACGTAAACTTGATGAGAAGAACTGCTCTTGGTAACTCTTACATCGGTATGAACGTTACTCGTCCATATCTATACAGCCCACTTGTTCGTCAAGCTATCAACTACGCTCTTGACACTCAAGCAATCGTAAACGCTGTTTGGGGTGACGTTGGTTCTGTTCAACGCGGTCCTTTCAATGACATCGTTTGGAGCTTCTATCAAGGTCTTGAGCTTTATCCAGTAAACCTTGACCGCGCTCGCGAGCTTCTTGCTGAAGCTGGCTATCCAAATGGTTTCGACACTAACATCTGGTGGAACATTGGTAACGGTCAACGTGAGCAAGTAGCTGAAATGGTTCAGTTTGCTCTAAGCCAAATCGGCATCAACGTTGAAATTCATGCTATGGAATGGCCTGTAATTCTTGAGCGTTCTGCAAATGCTGAGCATGACCTATTTATCATGGGTTGGTCTACTGTAACTGGTGACCCTGACTATGGTCTATTCCCACTATTCCACAGCTCTAACTTCGGAGCTGCTGGTAACCGTACTTTCTGGGCTACTCCAGAGCTTGATGCTCTTCTTGAAGCTGGCCGTTTTGCTGTAGATGACCAAGAGCGTCTTGACATCTATCGCGAAGCTCAAATCATGATTCGTGACCAAGCTCCATGGGTATTCTTACATCAGTCTGAAACTCTTGAAGCTGTATCACACGACCTACGCGGCTACCAAATCAATCCAGCTGGTCACTTTAACCTAGCTACCATCTGGTTTGCTGACTAATATTTCAGCATTGAACTTTTCTAATGTATAAATGAGAATTTAAAGGGCGGCAGAGCGACGAATGTAAACTTTGTCGCCCTTGTTCTCATTTTATAGCAAATTTTATCGAAAAAATTCGTCATTACATACTGTAATTTAAGGTAGTGAATTTATAGTGGCGATATAAATTGAAAAGTAGGTGAATTAGTGCATAAATTTATATTAAAGCGTTTTTTAATGCTTATCCCTGTTTTGCTGGGTCTTGTATTTATCTTGTTTACCATACTACACTTTGCACCTGGCGACCCAGCGATGGTTATTGGCGGCGAGGCTGCCACTGAAGAAAGACTTCAAGAAATCAGAGAGGAGTTTGGACTCCTTGACCCGTTTATAGTCCAATTTGGTAACTATATGTGGGGCATCATCCGTTTGGATTTTGGTGTTTCTTGGATAACTAACAACTCTGTTGGTGAAGAAATTTTTGCTCGTTTCCCCAACACCATTCAGCTTGCAGCAATGGGTGTAACCCTTGGTCTCCTTTTAGGAATTCCTCTTGGCATCCTTTCTGCAACTAAGCAGTATTCAGCACTTGATACCGGGGCTACGGTCTTCGGTCTTCTTGGCGTTTCCATCCCTAACTTCTGGCTAGGGCTGATGATGATTATGTTCTTCTCTGTAACTTTAGGTTGGCTGCCACCTACAGGGTTTGGAGAACCCATACAGTGGATAATGCCTACTGTTGCTATTGGTACAGGTTCTATGGCGATAATCATGCGTATGACACGTTCTTCTATGCTTGAATGTATCCGTCAAGACTACATACGTACTGCCCGCGCCAAAGGTCAAAAAGAGCGTATTGTTATCTTCCGCCACGCCCTTAAAAATGCCCTAATTCCAGTTACAACTGTTGCTGGTCTTAACTTTGGTTTCCTTTTGGGCGGTGCTGTTCTAACAGAAACAATTTTTGCCATCCCTGGCATTGGAAGCCTTGCTGTATCTGCCATCCAAGCAAGGGACAGACCCGTTATTCTTGGCGGTGTTTTGCTTTTTGCGGTAACATTTAGCGTCGTAAATCTGCTGGTTGACATACTTTATGCCTTTATTGACCCGCGGATTCGTTCGCAATACAGATAGGGAGGCTTAAAATAATGATTAACACTGTTGAAACTGCGGTAAAACCAAATCGCAAAAAGGGTCAGTTAGGAGCTATTTGGAAACGCTTCAAAAAGAACCCTTTGGCTGTTGCTGGTCTTATCATAGTATCGTTGCTTATTCTTCTTGCGGCATTCGCAGATGTGATTGCCCCTGCAGATGGTAATATTCCTGGCTATAACCGTCAGGATTGGTCACGTCAAAGGCAATTTCCGTCTGCCGAGCATATTTTCGGAACAGACAATGTAGGGCGTGACATTTTCCACCGTATTGCCCATGGTGCTAGAATTTCCTTGCTGGTAGGTCTTGTGGTTGTATCTGTTGGTATGACTATTGGCGTTACCCTTGGTTCTATTTCTGGTTTTTATGGCGGGTGGCGCGAAAATATAATTATGCGTTTTATTGATATTATCTTGGCTGTGCCAAATATTTTGATAGCAATTATAATTGCAGGTGCTTTAGGACCTGGCTTGATAAATGTTATGATTGCGGTAGGTATTGGTGCTATACCAGGCTATGCCCGTATTGTACGCGGACAAGTTTTATCTGTGCGCGACCAAGAGTTTGTAGAAGCTGCCCGTTCTATCGGGGCTAACGACTTCCGCCTAATTCGTAAACATGTTTTGCCAAACTGCATGGCGCCTATTATTGTTGAAGCGTCCATGGGTATGGCGGGAGCTATACTTTCTGCTGCTGGTCTTTCCTTTATCGGTGTTGGCCTTCAGCCGCCAACTGCAGAATGGGGCGCAATGCTTTCTGCTGGCCGCGGCTTCTTGCTTGCTGGCTACTGGCATATGACCCTTTTCCCTGGCATATTTATAGCTGCCATCGTATTCTCGTTTAATATGATAGGTGATGGTTTGCGTGATGCCCTTGACCCACGTTTGCGTGGTGCCAGCTTTAGTAAGCGTAAGTTTAAGCGCGTTTTGGCGCAAAGAGCCGCCAGAGGCGAGGAAGGAGGACGTGCGTAATGGCAGACAACAAAAATTTATTAAATGTTGATGGTCTGACCATCCACTTTTTCCTTGAGGATGGCACGGTGCAAGCTGTAAATGACCTAAGTTTTGATTTGAAACCAGGGGAAACCATTGGTCTTGTTGGTGAAACAGGTGCTGGGAAAACCACCACCGCTCTCGGCATTATGCGCCTTGTGCAATCACCTCCTGGGCTTGTGGTTGATGGTAAAGTTGAGTTTGAAGGGCGCAATCTCCTTGATTTAACTGAGGCAGAAATGCGTAACGTTCGTGGCGGCAAAATTGCCATGATTTTCCAAGACCCAATGACAAGCCTTAACCCCACAATCCCAGTTGTCGACCAAATTGCAGAGGTTATTTTGTTGCATGAGGACATCAACGCCAAAGATGCAATTATAAAGGCAGAAGGGATGCTTGACAAAGTTGGTATCCGTAGAGAGCGCGCTAAAGAGTTCCCTCACCAGTTTTCTGGCGGTATGCGTCAGCGTGTGGGTATCGCAATCGCTCTTGCTTGCAACCCTGCCCTTCTTATTGCAGATGAGCCGACAACCGCTCTTGACGTGACAATTCAAGCACAAGTTTTGGAATTGATGAAGGATTTGAAAGTAGAACTTAACACAGCAATGGTAATGATTACCCATGACCTTGGTATTGTTGCGGAAATTTGCGACAAAGTTGCCATTATGTATGCTGGTTCTGCTGTAGAAACCGCGGATAAATTCGACCTTTTCCGCACACCAAAACACCCTTACACCCTTGGGTTATTTGATTCTATTCCAGATATTGCTAAGGACGAAGCCCGCCTCAAGCCCATTAAAGGCTTGATGCCAGACCCAGTTAATTTGCCTTCTGGCTGTCCTTTCCATCCAAGATGTGACAAGGCAATGCCAGAATGTTCAACTCGCGTGCCGAAGCGCACCGAGGTGGCAGAGGGTCATTTTGTAAAATGCTTGCTATATGAGGACGGAAGGAAAGGGGTGGATGCGTAATGTCAAAAGTTCTGTTAGAAGCTAAGAACCTAAAAAAATATTTTATGACTAAGCGTGGACCGCTTCACGCCGTTGATAATATTAATTTCAAAATCAACAAAGGTGAAACCCTTGGGCTTGTTGGTGAGTCTGGTTGTGGTAAATCTACCACTGGGCGCGTGGTTTTGCGCCTTTTAGAAGCCACAGGCGGCGAAGTTGTTTTTAACGGCGAAAACATTTTGGATTACAGCAAACAGCAAATGCGCAGTTTCCGCGAAAATGCTCAAATTGTTTTCCAAGACCCTTTCGCTTCTCTTAACCCACGTATGAGCGTGTCCGAAATCATCGGTGAGCCTCTTGTTATAAACAAAAAGGTGACTGACAAGCATGATTTGCATAAGCAAGTCAAAAAGTTAATGGACACTGTGGGTCTTGCAGAGCGTTTGGAAAATGTTTATCCCCATGAGCTTGATGGCGGCCGCCGTCAGCGTATTGGTATCGCCCGCTCTCTTGCTCTAAACCCAGAGTTTATTGTGCAGGACGAGCCAGTTTCCGCCCTTGACGTTTCCATTCAAGCTCAAATTTTGAACTTGATGGAAGAGCTTCAAAGAGAAATGGGGCTCACTTACTTATTCATCTCCCATGATATGGGCGTTATCAAGCATATGAGTAACAACATTGCTGTAATGTACCTTGGCAAAATTGTGGAGATGAGCGACTATCAATCTATGTTTGAGTCGCCGCAACATCCATATACAAGAGCATTGCTTTCAGCAATTCCTGTGCCAGATGTGGACATTAAGCGTGAGCGCATTATTTTGGAAGGTGATGTTCCATCTCCAATTAATCCGCCTCCTGGTTGCCGCTTCTACGGTCGTTGCTTTGAGCGCATGGATATGTGTAAAGATGTTGACCCAGAGCTTGTTGAGTTTGCTCCTGGTCGTTTTGTTGCGTGTCATAACTGCAATAAAAACACTGCAGCAACTGCTACTGTAGCTGCTGCCGCTGATGATGCAGAAGTTTAAAGAAAAGCTCAAGGCTTTTCTGAAAATGTTAGGTACGGCAGCTGCTATTACGGTGGTGGTGGGGGCTTTAAGCCCCTTCTACGCCCTAATTGCTCACGGCCGTATGGCATCTTACTACATTTTTACCGCTAACCTTCTTGTGGCCGCGTTTCTTGTGGCCGCGGGGTTAGTGGTACTTGTGTTTCCTGCGCGCCTTAGCGAGTCTGAAAAGCGGCTTTTGGACCACTCCACCTATGCCGAGCGCATGGGCGACATTAGAGAGCGAAAACGAGAGCGAGCCTATCACCTACTATATATCGGTTTGTTGGCAGGCGGCATAACTATGCTTGCTGAGCTTCTGGTTTTCTTGGCTCAGGGGTAAGTACAGAAACACTTCATAACACCGCTTTTAAAAGGCGGTGTTTTTATTTGTCCTCATTCACATAGCCAAGACTGGCGCAATATATTGATTTGTAGGAATTTTTTGGGTGGGGTGGTGCAATGCGTTTAAAGGCGATTGTAGATTTAGTGGACATTTCCATGAATTACCATTCTAAGGAAGGGGAAACCCGCGCTGTGGCAGGGGTTAATCTTTCTGTGGAGGCGGGGGAGTTTGTTAGCGTTGTTGGTCCTTCGGGATGTGGAAAATCTACCATTTTATCGTTAATTGCAGGGCTTATATCACCCACCTCTGGTCATGTGGAAGTAAATGGTCGTGTTGGGTATATGTTCCAGCGTGACCAGCTTTTTCCATGGCGCACTATTTTGGATAATGTTCTGCTTGGCTTGGAAATTCAGAAAAATAAGTCTGCTGAAGCGATTGCTTACGCTCATGAAATGCTGGAAAAATATGGACTTGGAGATTTCAAAAATCACCGCCCAAGGGAGATGTCTGGAGGTATGCGTCAACGTGTGGCTCTCATTCGCACTCTGGTAACGCGCCCCAAAATCCTGCTTCTTGACGAGCCTTTTTCCGCTTTAGACTACCAAACTCGCCTGTCGGTAAGTGACGAAGTTGGCGGAATTATAGCGGAAGAGGGTGTTACTGCAATACTTGTGACCCACGATATTTCTGAGGCGATTGCCCTTAGCGACCGTGTGGTTGTCCTAAGTAAGCGGCCTTCAAGGGTGGTTAGCGTTCACAAAATTGATTTTGAGGGGGAATGTGGCACGCCAACAGCGCGACGCAAACAACCCCAATTTCCAGAGTATTTTGACAAAATTTGGAAGGAGATGAGAGAAGATGAGTAACGCACAAATCAACTTCTTGAAAGGGCTTAGGCGCAAAAAAATGCTTGTTGCAACCTTCCAAATCTTAATTTTAATAGCTTTTTTTGGGCTGTGGGAGGTGGCATCAAATCTCGGCTGGATAGAAGCCTTTATTTTCAGCTCCCCCAGCCGTATGTGGCGGATGCTGCTGTCCATGATAGAACGCGGCGAGTTGCTTCGCCATATTTGGGTCACAGGGGGACAGGTTATTGCGGGCTTTGTTCTGGGCACGGTGCTTGGCGTTGTAATAGCCACTTGCTTGTGGGCAAATGACTTTACAAGGCGAGTTCTAAACCCATATTTAGTGGTGTTTAACGCCTTGCCAAAAACTGCCCTTGCCCCCATAATCATTGTGTGGATGGGCAACAACCCCCGCGCTATAATCGTCACCGCATTGCTAATTTCGGTTGTGGTCACTGTTTTAAACGTGTTAACGGGCTTTGTCCAAGTGGAGGAGGACAAAGTGCGCCTAGCACAAAGTTTCGGGGCATCCAAAGGTCAAATTTTAACGAAAGTGGTATTCCCCGCCTCTGTACCCGACATTATAAACGCGCTAAAAATCAACATCGGGCTGTCTTTTGTGGGCGTTATCGTTGGCGAATTTTTAGTGGCACAGGCAGGCCTGGGCTTTCTTATTGTCTATGGCAGCCAAATATTCCGTATGGATATGGTGATGTTATCAATAATCATTCTTTGTGTGATGGCGGCAGTTTTCTATTTGCTGACATCTCTTGCGGAAAAATTTTTCTGCGGTTGGAGCGAGTAACACCACAACAGCCACTAATCCAAGGGGATTGGTGGCTGTTGTGGTGTTATATTAAATGAACAAGTTGATGATTTCTTTAATCAGCAAAATTAATCCGCCAGTATCCGCCAGAGTTTCGGTAGACTTGTGTGGTAGGCGCGTATTGGTCGCCGATACGGCGTGATACATGCAGATATTCACCGCAAGCGGTAACGCGCATAATAAGCCGCTCGTTGGTTGTGGCTATGGGCCACATTTCAACTACAATTTCATCATTTGTTATTATAAAGTCGCCAAAGCCGTCACTTGGTCCTCTGGAATTTGTTGCATCTCGATTGCCGCCGAAATTATTTGTGGGGCTAGGTCTTAACCCCGAATGTTGCATCCTGCCGCCCCTAGGCATAACATTAGACAGGAAGGTAATTTCTCTACCGCTGTCGCTTTCTGAAAAAACATCATTTTCTATTTGCCCAATGTGTCGCCAGGCGGTGGAACTTATGGTGCGGTATGTTAGCATTAAATAGTTGCCGCATGGGGTTAGGTGACGGGTTATAGGCGATGGTGTCACCGCCAGCACATCATTTCTACCCCCAGCCCTGCCGCTGTTTTGGTAGTTGACGGTATGCCCTAAAGCCACCAAAACATCTGCCACGGGAAACATAGCCACATTGCGGTTTGCCCTGGTAAGCATGTTATAATCAACCATTCTTGGGTATGTGGTCATGCGGTAATTTGTGCCGTTTATTTGTATGTACGGGCTGTACATGGATAAAATTGCTGTGTTTGTGCCGTCGTCAAGAAAAAACCTGTTGCCTGCCTCGTCAAATGTTATGTGATACCCGACCCTGCCTAACAAATAGTGATTAAAAGGGGAAAAGTGCCTGCCTTCGTCCATGGCTCTTGTAAGCCATCCTTCCCCAGTGGGTCTGCTGCTTCCCACTTGAATATCCAAGGGTCGCGATATGAAAGTTGCTTCAATGTCGATTAAATGCTGTATATTTGGTATTGGCTGGGGGTTTGTGATAACCAATGTGTTTCTGGTGGTGTCCATTAACACATTGTATCCCGCTGTCCTCAAGATGAAGGCGAGGGGTGATGCCACACTTTCGCCTATAAGTTTTATTGGCGAACTTAAACCGAAAGTATTTCCGTTAAAAATAAAGGCTGGTATGCCCACTGCAACAGCAAGTTGTTTATTACCTTTTATAAAAGCCACAACCCCGTCTTCCCAAATTACGGTGTAGCCCAAAGCCTCAAAAACCTCCCGCATAGGGGTGAAGGTTACGCCACCAATAGCAACAGGTTGTTGCCTTGCAAAGCTTACAATTTGCCCATTAACCTCCACCGTCATGTTGCTGCTGGCAAGGGCAACGGGTGCATCAACCATAGATGTGACAAATACAAAAACCATCAAAAAACCAACCCGACCTAGCAGTTTCTTAAAAACTCCCACCATAATCAACTCCTTTAAATTAAATCAAGAGGGCAATCCCTGTGCCATCCATGACTTTATTATAGCATATATATAAACAAAAATAAAGGGGTAATTTTCAAAACGCACTATCAAAGCCTTTTGTAAATTGGGCTGAATAATATTGACAAGGTTTGGATAAAAGTGTATAATTAGAAAGATTGGGGGTTGATAGTATTAGTGAATTTGATTTTGAAGGCGGCTTGCGCCGATTGGATGATATTACACAGCAGATTGAGGAAGGGGAAACCACCTTGGCTCGGTCATTGGAATTATATAAGGAAGGCGTTGCTGTTGCGGCAGATTGCGCCGCCGCTTTAAACGGCATTGAAGCGGAGATTATGATTTTACAGCAGAAAGAGGGCGAGGTTGTTCTTGTGCCTTTTAAAGGTGATTAATATGGATTTTAAGATGGAATTATCAAAACGAATGGGAATTATAGATAGCTCATTGGAGCATTATTTAGGTGTTTTAAAAAATGAAGTGCAAGAGGATTTGTACGAAGCCATGACATATAGTGTGTTTTCTGGCGGGAAGCGTTTGCGCTCCGTTATTTTAATGGAAGTTTTTGGAATGTTGGGAGGCGAGGAAAACCGCGCCCTGCCCTTTGCTTGCGCCTTAGAAATGATACATGCATACTCCCTTATACATGACGATTTGCCAGCCATGGATGATGATGATATGCGCCGCGGAAAACCCACCAACCACAAGGTTTTTGGGGAAGGTATGGCTATTTTAGCGGGGGATGCTCTGCTTAACCGTGCCTATGAAATTATGGCAGATTTTTGTGCCGAAAATGAAGGCAAGCATTACTTGCGTGCTATGAGCAAAATCGCTAAATATGCTGGTTCTATGGGAATGGTAGGGGGTCAAGCCCTTGACATTAAGCTTGCTGGTCAAAGAACCGATGATAAGCAATTGGAATTTATTTACACAAAGAAAACAGCAAAACTTTTTATGGCTGCCTTTGAAGGCGGTGCGCTATGTGCGGATGCCGACCTTGAAACATTAGGGATTATGGAGAAAATTGGGCTTGATTTCGGCTTTGCTTTTCAAGCTTTGGATGATATTGACGACAACGACCCAAACGCAGGGCGCATAGCCCCTCCTAACATGGAGGGTCATATCAGTTGGATAAGAGATTATGAAAAAGGCGGGTTTTTGGCGGACTTAATTGAGAGGATTATCACCCAATGAGATATTTGTATAAAATTAATAGCCCTATAGATTTGAAGGGGCTTAGAATAACCCAGATGAACGCTCTAGCGGCGGAAATGCGGGATTTTTTGGTTAAATCGGTATCAAAAACTGGCGGACATTTAGCCAGCAATTTAGGGGTGGTGGAAATTGCCATGGCTTTGCATTATTGCCTAAATTCCCCGACGGATAAAATTGTTTGGGATGTGGGTCATCAATGTTATCCCCACAAAATTTTGACAGGCCGAAGGGATGACTTCGCCAATTTGCGACAATTTGGCGGAATGTCAGGGTTTATCAAGTCTAGTGAGAGCGAACATGATAGTTTTGATGTTGGTCACAGCTCCACCTCTCTGTCGGTCGCCCACGGAATGGCTGTGGCGCGGGATTTGCAGGGGCAGTGCCACAAAGTTGCCGCTGTTATCGGTGATGGAGCAATCACCAGCGGGCTTGCTTTGGAAGCCATGAATAATATTGGGCGCAGTAATTCTAATATGTTGGTGGTGCTGAATGATAACAACATGTCAATTTCCGAGAATGTGGGGGCGTTGTCTGGTCATTTAGGGGACATACGCACGTCACCATCTTACATAGGCGCGAAAAGGGGCTTGCAAAGCCTTTTGGACAGTGTGCCAACGGTGGGGAAAACTGCCGAAAAATACCTAACCAAAGCGAAAACGCGGCTTAAATATGTGTTGCAGTCTGGGGTTTTGTTTGAGGAATTGGGCTTTAATTACTATGGCCCAATTGACGGGCATAATTTGGCGCAGTTGATTGAAACCATCGGCAATTTACAGCAGGTTGATGGTCCAGTGTTGCTCCATGTTGTCACCCAAAAAGGAAAGGGTTATGCCCCTGCCGAACGGGAAAGCTGCCATTTTCACGGGGTTGAGCCATTTGATGTTAAAACTGGCAAACCGCTGAATACCGCCAAAAAGACTACATACACAAAAGTTTTTGGGGATAAAATGCTAGAGATTGGCAAACGTAACGAAGGCGTGGTTGCCATAACCGCCGCCATGCCTACGGGAACAGGGCTTTCAGGCTTTGCGAAGCAATTTCCTAAGAGGTTTTTTGATGTTGCCATTGCGGAAAGCCATGCAGTGACGTTTTCGGCGGCAATGGCAAAATCTGGCTTGCGCCCTGTTGTTGCCATCTATTCCACATTTTTACAGCGCGCCTATGACCAGATAATCCATGATGTTTGCCTGCAAAACTTGCCCGTTATTTTCGCCTTAGACAGGGCGGGGATTGTGCCTGGTGATGGGGAAACCCACCAGGGAATTTTTGACATTTCGTATTTATCCCATATGCCTAATATGACTGTCCTTGCCCCGCGCAATGGCGCAGAGCTTGAAGCCATGATGGATTTTGCCCTGGAGCTTGGCACACCAGTGGCAATCAGGTACCCTAAAGAAGAAGTTTCTGGGCTGTATAATGACAAAATTACGCCTTTGGGGATAAATAATTGGGAAATTTTGGAGAAAGGCAAGGATGTTGCGGTTATTGCCCTAGGCTCTATGGTGGATAAAGGTGCGGAAGTGGCGCGTAAACTGGGCGCAACTTTGATAAATCCACGCTTTGCTAACTCCCTTGCCGTCAACCAGTTGCTGGAATTACAGGATTATAAATATATATTTACCATGGAAGAAAATGTATTATTAGGCGGCTTCGGGCAAAACCTAGCCAGCGACCTTAGGGAGGTTGGCGTGACAAAGCCGAAAATCCACCATTTTGCTGTGGAGGACGGCTTCCCACCACAGGGTACGCGAGAAGAAATTTTCAAAGAGTTATGTCTTGATGCTGACTGTATGTATCAAAAGTGTTTGGAGATTATCAATGGAAAGTAAACGGTTAGATGCCCTTGTTTGCGGACTTTTAGGCGTGTCACGTGAATACGCCAAGGATTTGATACAGAAGGGAAAGGTTATGGTGGATGGCAAAACCATAATCAAGCCAGGGGCGAAATTTGCGGAAAACACAGCGGTTGTGGTGGATGCAGACCCTCCTAAGTATGTTTCCCGCGGCGGGCTGAAGCTTGAAAAAGCCTTTGAAGTGTTTGGTTTTGATGTTTACGGGCTAAACTGCATGGATGTGGGGGCATCAACAGGGGGCTTTACTGACTGTATGTTGCAATATGGTGCAAACAAAGTGTTTGCTGTGGAAAATGGCCATGGGCAGATGGTCGAAAAGTTTCTGAAAGACCCCAGGGTCATCAGCCGAGAAGGGCTTGATATTCGGGATTTGGAGCTTGCCGACTTGCCTTTTGCGCCCCAATTTGCGGCGGTTGATTTGTCCTTTATCTCCCTAACCCATGTGTTGCCAAAAATTTCAGAATTGTTAGAGAATGAGAGCGAAGCCCTGCTACTTGTGAAGCCCCAGTTTGAGGTGGGGCGCGGCAAAGTAGGCAAAAATGGCGTGGTTAAAAATCCCAAAGACCATATCGAAGTCCTCAACAAGGTGTGTGATGCCGCTTGCTCCTGCGGGTTGCAGCCTGTTGCTGTGGATTTTTCCCCTATTACAGGGCAAAATGGCAATTTAGAATACTTATTGTTGGTTGAAAAAACCCACCCAAGTAATGTTCATTTGGCTTTGCATGATGTGACCCACGTGGGCATCAAAAGGGCAGTAAATAACGCATTTAAGGAGATTAAAGCATGAAATACACAGAAACCAACAAACAGGCTTGGGAACATGCATTTGAAAACCGTAAGGCAGGCTTTGGCGAGGAAAACTATAAAATCCTAAACCAAGAACATCTGCCCTTTTTCTATGACGAAATGAAAATTGAGCTGGAAAATATTGACTTTAAAAATGCTGTTATTGCGCAATTTTGTTGTAACAATGGGCGTGAATTGCTGTCCTTGGCGGGCTTGCCTGGTGTGGAGCGGGTTGTTGGTTTTGATATTGCTGAAAATATCATTAAACAAGCGCGGGATACCGCGGAAAAGGCGGGGATTACAGGCTGTGAATTTGTGGCGTGTAATATTTTGGAGATTGATGAGAAGTGGTATGGTAAATTTGATGCGGTTCTGCTGACTATTGGCGCAATTTGCTGGTTTGAGGATTTGGGTGAGCTTTTTGGTGTGGCGGCAAAGTGCTTGAAACCAGATGGGAAGGTTCTAATCCACGAAATTCACCCTTTTGAGAATATGTTGCCCATGCCTGGAGAGGAAGGTTTTGACCCGAATATCTCGGACAAATTTGCCTATTCATATTTTCGTAGCGACCCTTGGATTCAAAGCAACGGAATGACTTATATGACAGGACTTGCTGAAAGTAAGACGTTTACCAGTTTTTCCCATACATTGGGGAGCATTATCACCGCCTTAGCAGATAACGGGCTGTTCGTAACCCGCCTGAAAGAGCATGATTACGGGGTTTCTGGCATGACTGATTTATATGACGGGAAGGGAATCCCCCTGTCCTATGTTATGATTGCAAAAAACCTGTAAGAAAAACGACATTTGACAACGCCCCCAAAATGTGTTACACTTCAACAAAATGCAATTCACAAATGAGGTAAAATTATGATTTATGGATATGATATTGAACACAATTGGTTACTATATGTTGCGGTGTTTGCTACGGCTTTTGCTGTAACGCTGCTTTTGACGCCCTGGGCGAAAAAAGTCGCAGTTAAGGTTGGGGCGGTGGATGCCCCTAAAGATAGAGGTTTGCATAAAAAAACCATGCCTCGTATGGGCGGCCTTGCCATGTTCATTGGTTTTATGACGGCTATGATTGTTGCCGCCTTTGTGGTGGAGGACTTTAGAAGCCTTGAATTTGCGGGGTTTGTAGTGGGCGGCGTGATTATTGCAGGGCTTGGCGTTCTGGATGACATTTATCATTTGCGGGCGTATATTAAACTTGTGGTTCAGATTGCAGTTGCACTAATAGTAGTGTTTACAGGCACACAAATTGAGTTTATACACTGGCCTGTGCCTGAATTTTTAGGCAATTTTTCTATACCAATCACTGTTTTATGGGTTGTTGGCATCATCAATGCCGTTAACTTTGTGGACGGGGTTGATGGTCTGGCGGCTGGGGTTTCTAGCATTGCCGCCATTTTCCTAACTATATTGTGCATTATGACAGGTAGCCCCTTGGCGGTGGTTTTTGCAATTACTCTGGCGGGAAGCTGCCTTGGCTTTCTGCCGCGAAATTTCAGCCCTGCCGAAATTTTCATGGGTGATACAGGCTCAACTTTCCTTGGTTATGTTCTGGCAGTTTCTTCCATAATGGGGGTTTACAAGTCCTACGCCCTTTTATCGGTGGTTATCGCAGGTTTTGCCCTTGCATTGCCCATTATGGACACGGTTTATGTGACGGTGTGCCGCATTTTGAAGCGCAAAAACCCCATGAAGGCTGACCGCGGGCATTTCCACCACAAGCTAATTGACAGGGGCTGGTCCCACAGAAAAACCGTGATAACTCTGTATTCTGGAAGTATTTTGGCGGGGGTTGTTGCCGTTCTTATCGCTTTGGAGGACGGACGCGCCCTAATTATCGGCGGTGTTTCGCTTCTGGTAATATTTTCTATAATTTATGTTTACCGCAAGCGGCTCAGTTTGCGAAATACAGAGGAAAATCAACAGTTAGGGCAGGGTACTGACAAGAAAAACCCTTGACGAACCTGATTTTTGAAGTGTATAATAATTGTGATTGAAAATAATGAGGTGAATATATGTTTGAGCGTTTGCAAGAAATTGAAGAGAGATACGACAGGATTGGTGAAGATATTAACAAACCCGATATTATTTCTGACCAAGCAAATTGGCAGAAACTAATGAAAGAACACTCCATGTTAGGGCCTATCGTGGAAAAATATCGGGATTATAAGCGTGCCAGCGAATCTTATGAGGAAAGCAGAGAAATGCTTAACGAAGGTTTAGACGAGGATATGCGGGTTTTGGTTCGGGAAGAATTAAAGGAATCTCAAGAAAATATGGAGGCTTTTGGGGAGCAGCTGAAAATTTTGCTATTGCCAAAAGACCCTAATGACGACAAAAACGTGATTGTGGAGATTCGCGGCGGAGCAGGAGGGGATGAAGCGGCACTTTTTGCGTCAGATTTGTACCGTATGTACAGCCGTTTTGCTGACCGCAACCGTTGGAAAACCGAGATTTTATCCCTTAACGAAAACGACCTTGGAGGGATTAAAGAGATTTCCTTTATGATAACAGGCAAAGGGGCTTTCAGCCGCCTTAAATACGAAAGCGGTGTTCATCGGGTTCAGCGTGTGCCTGCCACGGAAACCCAAGGGCGCATCCACACTTCCACGGTAACTGTGGCAGTTTTGCCAGAGGCTGAGGAAGTGGATGTGGAGCTGAATATGCAAGATGTGCGGATTGATGTGTTTCGTTCAAGCGGAAACGGTGGTCAGTCTGTAAATACTACAGATTCTGCCATTCGCGTAACCCATGCCCCATCAGGGATTGTAATTTCTTGCCAGGACGAAAAATCCCAATTAAAAAACAAAGAAAAGGCACTGAAAATTCTTCGTGCCAGATTGTACGATTTAGAGCTTGAAAAGCGCGCAAAAGAGGAAAGGGATGCCCGCAGAAGCCAAGTTGGCTCTGGCGACCGAAGTGAGAAAATCCGAACTTACAACTTCCCTCAAAGCCGCGTTACCGACCACCGCATCAACAAAACAATACATCGCCTAGATGCCTTTTTAGATGGGGATTTGGAGGAAATGACCGAAACCCTAATCACCACTGACCAGGCAGAGAAATTAAAGGCACAGGAATAATATTTCTCGGGAAATATGTCGTATAATAAAACCCCTATAGCAGGGGTTTTTGTTTTATTCTAGCTAAAATCATCTTACTCTTTCAAAATTGCATCTGCAAAACGGATAATTCCTGTGACTGCCGCATCTGTTTTGAATGATGCCAAATCATCCTCATCACGAAAGGAATACATGCCTATATAGTTTGTTTTTGAATGTTTGCACAGTCTTTGGATTGCCATTTCAAAGGGTTGGCAGGCATGGGCCTGGTCGTAGCCGTGGGTTGCCACAATCCCAACAGATTTGCCTTCCCAAAGGGATTCCCTCGGGGCTTTGCCATAAAATTTGTTAAGACCAAAATGGCGGTCTAGCAGGGCTTTCATGGGGGCGGTGCAAAACCAAGTGTATATGGGGGTGGCGAAAATCACGCAATCTGAGGTGATAATGGCGTTCATAATGCTGTCCACGTTGTCCTTTATCACGCAACCATATTCGCCCGCCACATGTTGACAAGCAAAACACCCCCCGCAGGGCTTGATTTCTTTGTTGTGCAGGGTGATATATTCCACTGCGCAATCATTTTCCGTAAGGTGTGCCATAAATGGTTTAAGCAATTCGGCTGTGTTGCCGTTAAGGCGCGGGCTGCCCATTAAAACGCAAACTTTTTTCATTAGACCTCCATCTGGCTGTCGATTAGGTCAACGCGACGCTGATGGCGTTCTATGCCTGAAAACTCTGTATTCAGCCAGGTGTCAAGAATTTCCAGGGCAAGCCCCGCACCAATAACTCGCCCACCCATGGCTAAGACATTGGAATCGTTATGCTCCCGTGTGGATTTGGCAGAAAAAACATCATGAACCAATGAGCAACGAATACCTTTAAAGCGATTTGCCGCCACAGAAATGCCGATACCTGTGCCACAAATTAAAACACCCCTTGTTGCTTCGCCTTTTAAAATTGCCTGGGCGACAGATTTAGCATAAATTGGATAATCAACAGGGCCGTCGTCAAAAGCTCCCAAATCCTTATATTCCAAGCCTTTTGACTTTAAAAATGACTTAACTTCTTTCATAAGGGCAAAGCCTGCTCCGTCACAACCTAAAGCTATCAAGCTCATTAAAATTTCCCCCAATCATTTTTTTCTAAGTAGGATTTTATCTGGGCGGCGCAATCCCTGTAAACATCAAGGTTTCCGCCGAAAGGGTCGCTTACGTCCTCATCTCCCCCAAGGGTTTGAACCTTTGTTTCCAAGTGAGGAAGAACCTGCAAAACGTGGGATTTGTGGGCTTTTGTCATTGTGAATATTGCCGCCGCCTCTTCTGCCAAATCTTGGCTGATGGGACTGGTTTCGTGACTGCAAAGCTCCAATCCATATTCTGCCATAATTGACAATGCATGGGTGGACGCACAGCCGCCCTCTCCCGCGAAAACCCCGCAAGAATAGGCTTTTAATTCCAGCCCTTCACGCATAAAAATGTCATTTGCTAAGGTCTGAGCCATAGGGCTTCGGCAGGTGTTGCCCGTGCAAACAAAAAGTATTTTTTTCACCCTAACACTCCTCTCGGTCTGCCGCTTTTCTTAGGCGGTTCATAACTGCCACACCTATGCCAGTTTCTGCCACTCCCTGGACGAAAATTTCATCATGCCCCAACTCGTCACAGTGGCGAAGGGCGGCGTAGATATTTGCGGCTATTTCTTCTGGTCGTCTACCTAACAATATCAGCGGGGCTTGTCCATATTTTGCTTTATCTGCTGTTGGTGCTAAAATAATCGGATTTCGCGCTTCCGACTGCTCCAAAATTTGCAGGATTTTTGCAGGTGCATTATCCCCCTCTACCAAAGTCATTTTGGCATTTGGCGCGTAATGCTTGTATTTCATTCCAGGGGACTTTGCAGGCTCGATACCCTCTGCCATTTCCACCTTGCCAATGATTTCGGTTATCATTTCTTGGGTAATGCTGCCAGGGCGCAGGATTTTAGGAATATCCGTAGAAAAGTCTATAACGGTGGACTCTACACCATGTTTACATGGCCCTCCGTCTAACACCATATCAATTTTGCCTTCCAAATCTGCCAGCACGTGACTGGCTGTGGTTGGGCTAGGCCGTCCAGAAATGTTAGCAGACGGGGCAGCAATGGGCACGCCAGCGTGATGGATTAGCAATTTAGCCACCATGCCCCCAGGAACTCGCAAAGCGATTGTGTCGCCATAACCATGGGCGAAAACCCCAGGGCGCGCAGGCAAAATAACCGTGAGAGGACCTGGCGAAAACGCATCAATTAAAGCTTTTGCGCCAGTTGGAACTTTTCTTGCCATCTGCTCAAGCCCAAATTCCTTACTAATATGAACAATTAACGGATTGTCGCTAGGTCGCCCTTTCACTTGGTAAATTTTGGCACAAGCTGACTCGTCAAGAGCGTTTGCACCAAGACCATAAACGGTTTCCGTAGGAAAAGCCACAAGGCCGCCAGATTTAATAATCTGTGCAGCCTGCTTTATTATCTCGACAGATGCCGAGCCAACCTCTAAATTACCAACAATCGTTTCCGAGGTCAACACCTCCTAGGCGCAGCATTTTTTGTATTTTTTTCCGCTGCCGCATGGACAGGGGTCGTTGCGGCCTGTTTTTTCGCCCACAACAATTGTACCGCTGGATTTTTGTTCTTTGTACAGGGCTTTGCGCTCCTCTGGCGTAAAAACATTATCCCATTCTGGAAGCTCTTCCAGGTGGTCTGCCTTATACTCCACCATTTTTTTGTAAAGGGTTGCAAAGTCCACTTTAACGTCAATTTGGGTCGCTTCTTCCAGCTCTTCTAAGTCGGGCGGCGTATCTAACGCGCCAGAAATGCCGTCTAAAAAGCCTGCCACAAATTCCAAGGGCATGTCAAACCTCTCGGCAATTTGTGCTACAGTTCCGTTTATTGCAGGGTTTTTTGTGGACAGCATATTTTCGTAAACAGCCTGCTCCAAAGGCAGGTATTTATCCCATGTTTTCTCAATAAGCTGACCTTTATCGTCGTAGGCGTTAGCCATCCAGGTTTTGTGCAATGACATATATTGTCAGTCCTTTCTTTTGTTGAAGTATTATGAAGTTCTATTCTACACCAAAATGCTCGGTTTGTCAAATGCAGGCAGAATGTTTTTGGCGATTTTATCAAATTTTTCTTTTTTAGCGGTGGTATAGAATTGATGCTTAGGTTTTTCGGGGCTTGCAGAAGCATAATTCACGCAATTACGCAGGTTTTCTGCAACATGATTTGCAGGGTTTATCAAAGTGGCGTTTGGAAGGGATTTGGCGATGCTGTCAGAAAGCAAAGGGTAGTGGGTACAGCCTAAAAGCAGGGTATCTACATCACTTTCTGCTAAGTCTTTCAAATATTCTTTGGCAACAAGGTCTGCAACTTCGCCGCCTGCCCACCCTTCTTCTACCAAAGGCACCAAAAGGGGGCAAGCTACAGATTTTACCATTGCATCTGGTCTGGCTTTCAAAATTTCCCTTTCAAATGCGCCGCTTTTCACACTGCCTTCTGTGGCGATAACGCCGATTTTGCCTGTTTTGCTGGCTTCTGTCACAGCTTGCACTCCTGCTGTTAACATTTCGTAAAGGGGGATATGTCCAGGCACAAATTGCCCTAATTCCGCAAAAATACGCGTGCTTATTGTGCCACATGCCACAACAATTGCCCCCACATCTTTTTCCAGCAAAAAGTTGATTATGCGCTGGGAAAACCCTAACAACTCATCATCTGTTCGGTTGCCGTAGGGGGCATTAATGCAGTCGCCAAAGTAAACAAGGGGTTGATGGGGCAAAACCGCCATAATTTCCTTTGCAACGGTAAGCCCCCCCACTCCAGAATCGAAAATCCCAATAGGTTTTATATCAGCCGCCATCACGACCCTCCAAAGCTAGTTCTATCAGCCTGTCTACAATGTCTGGGGTGGTCATCCCCCGCTCGTGCCACAACATAGGGTACATAGAAATATTGGTAAAACCAGGCATGGTATTTATTTCGTTAAACAATACTTCGCCCTTCTCCGTCAAGAAAAAGTCCACACGGGCAAGCCCCTTGCAGTTTAATCCATGGAATATCTTCAAGGATATTTCTTGGATTTTTGCAACAACCTCCGCGGGAACGTCGGCAGGAACGAGAGTTTTAGAGCCTTCACAGCCATATTTGGCATCGTAACAATAAAATTCCCGTTCATAGGTGATTTCGCCAACACCAGACGCAATTGCACCTTCGTTACCAATAACCGAACATTCAAGCTCCCTGCCTACGGCACGTTTTTCCACCACAAGCAAGTCGTCATGGATAACAGCCTCTGCAAGGGCTCCTTCCAGCTCCTTTTTGTTCTTCGCCATGGATATGCCCACAGAAGAGCCTGCATTAGAAGGCTTAACAAAACAGGGATAGCCAATTTTATAGCGAATGTTCTTCAACACGCCTTCCATATTATTATCCATTTCGCTTCTGGTAACAGTTAAAAATCCTATCTGGGCAACCCCAATTTCTTCTGCAATCATATTCGTAAATGCCTTGCACATTCCCACAGAACTGCCTAAAACTCCGCTGCCTACATAAGGTATACCAGCAATTTCAAAAAGACCCTGAATTGTGCCATCCTCACCATTTTTGCCATGAAGAATTGGGAAAACCGCATCTACATTAATCAGCTTAAATTTATCGCCAACCATGCGCAAAAGCCCCCTATGGCTAGTGTCTGGACTTAAAACCGCAGGCGTTCCAAATTTCTCCAAAGAGGCTATCTTCAGATTGTCCTTTGGACCGTCATAAAGCAACCAACGCCCGTCTTTTGTAATGTACACAGGCAAAATTAAATATCTATCTTCATCCAAATTAGCTAAAATTGTAGCAGCCGATTTTAGCGAAATTTCATGCTCACTGCTAACCCCGCCAAAAATCACCGCAATAGCCTTTTTACCCATAAATAATCCCCCTTCACTATACCCATTATATGTCAAATCCTAGTCCTTGGAAAGTAAGTTGTTAATCAAAGCAAGCTCATCTTCATTTAGGCGGCGATATTCCCCTGGAGCCAGGCTTTCATCTAGCTTGATGCCCGCAAAAGAAACCCGTTTTAGAGATAAGACCGTATTCCCCACCGCTTCAAACATACGTTTAACTTGGTGATATTTTCCTTCCCTAATGGTAACTTCCGCCGTCAAGCCCTCGTCGTCTAGGGTTATAAGTCCTGCTGGCAGGGTTTTATAATCATCATCAAGAACAACACCTGCTGCAAAAGCTTTAATTTCAGCATCACCAACGGGCTTGTCCAGTTTGGCGTGATACACTTTGTCAACCTTCTTTTTGGGGGAAAGGGCGCGGTGAGCAAACCCCCCGTCACTAGATAAAATCAGCAAACCAGTTGTGTCTTTGTCCAGGCGACCCACGGGAAAAACATCCCCCATTATATAGCGGTCCTCCAGCAAATCGCACACGGTTTGCTCCGCCTCGTCAAAAGTGGCAGAAATCACCCCTGAAGGCTTGTTCATCATTAAATAGCTGTATTTTTCATACTCAATTATATGCTCGCCCACGCAAACCTTGCATAGGATGGGGTCTACATGGGTTTCTGGACGGGTTACGATGCACCCATCCACCGTCACCAAGCCTTTTTTCATCATTGCTTTAACTTCTTTACGGCTGCCAAAACCGCAGTTTGACACCAATTTATCTAAACGCATCAATTTGCCTCCCAAAAAGGTGTTGCTTTATTTTTGCTTACACGCTATAATCATTATAACGCATTTTGAAAAAAATGCAAGGAGGATTTTGATGAGATGTAAATTTACATAATAAGAACCGACTGTTTGACTATTGGTTCATAGAAAAGGAGAAATGAAAATGGATTCAAGAATTGTGAAAATGGCGAAAAACATTGTCAACTATTCCATCTCCCTAAAAAAGGGCGAAAAAGTGCTTATCCAGGCGTTTGGCATGGAAACCATTCCGTTGCTGCGTCAGGTTATTAAAGAGGTTCATGCTGTGGGCGGCATCCCCTTTGCGGAAAACATTGTGCCAACCATACGCCGCGAATTGCTAATGCATGCAACTGATGAGCAAATTGAAACCTGGGCAAAGGTTGATGCAGATTTGATGAGCCAAATGGACGCTTATGTGGGCATCCGCGGCGGCGAAAACCCGTCAGAAATGTCTGATGTGCCAGCGGATAAAATGCATCTTTTCCAAGTGAAGTATGGGCAGCCTGTTCACACTAATATTCGTGTGCCAAAAACAAAGTGGGTTGTAATGAATTACCCAAGCTATTCCATGGCGCAGGCGATGGACACAAGCCTAGAAAATTTTGAAGAGTTTTTCTTTAAGGTTTGCAATTTAGACTATGACAAATTGTCCTCTGCCATGGATAATTTAACCAACTTAATGTCAAAAACTGATAAAGTCCGCATAGTTGGCCCTGGAACAGACTTGAGTTTCAGTATTAAAGATATTCCTATAATAAAATGCGCAGGAATTAACAACATACCCGACGGTGAAGTTTTTACTGCCCCTGTTAAAGACAGCGTAAATGGAACAATTACATACAACACCCCAAGCCGCTACCAAGGTTTTGTTTTTGAAGATGTTGTTTTTAAATTTGAAAACGGCAAGATTGTCGAAGCCAGCTCCAACAACACCGAGCTTCTAGAAAAAATCCTTAATACCGACGAAGGCAGCCGCTTTATTGGCGAATTTGCTGTTGGCGTAAATCCATATATCAATAAGCCTATGGTCAACACACTGTTTGATGAAAAAATTGCAGGCAGTATCCATTTTACCCCTGGTAATGCCTATGATGATGCTTGCAACGGAAACAAATCTGCCGTTCACTGGGATTTGATTTTGCGCCAAACAGCCGATTGCGGCGGCGGCGAAGTGTATTTTGATGATGTGCTTGTACGCAAAGATGGTATTTTTATGGTAGACGAGTTAAAGCCCCTTAATCCTGATAATTTTTAATATTTTAACCAATAAAAAGAGCCGATTATATAATTCGGCTCTTTTTTGTATTTATTCCCTGCCAAAACAGTGACAAAAAGACAAGTTCAGACCGTAGACAAAGCACCCCACAACGTCATTGCGGGCTTGACCCGCAATCTCGTCAGTTGTTCCAAGCCCCATACTGTAGGGGCTACTTATTACTGACGAGCTCCCGCGTCAAGCGCGGGATGACGTGGTTTGGAGGGTTTGTCATCAGTCTGAAGTCTACCGTTGCTGTTTTGGTAGGAAATGGGTATATAGGTATAAAAGCCTTTAAACTCGTCTATAATTTATGCTGAATATAAAAAATGAGCGTTTTGCGCGCTCCATAATATTACTTTTTGGTTAAAAAACAAAAAAGATGAAAAAACCCTTGACACATGGCGAAATTACTGCTATAATTATCTTCTCTATTGTCTTGCCATATTTTGGACACAACAAACGGTGGATTTCACCACTTGCTATAGTATATCACAGAACAAATAAAAAATCAATCATTTTTTTAAAAAAATTTGTCACAAAGTAGGCAAGCGCAGATTTAACGGCTATTTATCACAATCAAAAAGGGGTCGGTGCAATGGAAAAGGGAAGAATCGCTCGCCTGCAACAGGGCAGGGCAGAGCGGATGAGTTACTCTAAAATAGCTGAAATTTTGGAGATGCCAAATCTTATAGAGCTGCAAAAGGACAGCTATGCATGGTTTTTGGCAGAGGGGCTTGATGAAGTTTTTAGGGACATTTCCCCCATAACCAATTTTGGCGAAACTTTGGTGCTAGAGTTTGCAGGGCATTACCTAGACACAACAGACACCAAATATACCATTGAAGAATGCAAAGAAAGGGATACCACCTACTCTGCACCCCTCAAAATTAAGGCTCGTCTTAGAAACAAGGAAGCCAACGAAATTAAAGAACAAGAAATTTTCATGGGGGAGTTTCCCCTGATGACCGAAAACGGAACATTTATTATAAACGGAGCGGAGCGCGTTGTAGTCAGCCAACTTGTCCGCTCTCCTGGCATTTATTACAATCTTGACCAAGACAAGGCGGGAAAACTGCTAATGTCTGCCACGGTTATTCCAAACCGCGGGGCTTGGCTTGAATATGAAACTGACAGTAATGATATTTTTGCCATTCGTGTAGACAGAACCCGCAAACTGCCTGTAACAAGCTTTATCCGCGCTATGGGCGTTGGAACGGATGCCGAAATTTTAGAGCTTTTTGGAAATGAGCCTAAAATTACCGCTTCTATTGAAAAGGATGCGGCAAAAACAAAAGACGAAGGCCTCATTGAGGTCTATAAGCGTTTACGTCCAGGTGAACCTCCTGCGGTGGAAGCTTCCGAATCCCTTTTGCGCTCCATGTTTTTTGATAACAAGCGTTATGACCTAGCAAAGGTGGGAAGATATAAATTTAACAAAAAATTGCAACTGCGCAACCGCGTAAAGGGCTTTACCTTATCCCGCGATGCGGTAAGCCCCATAACTGATGAGGTTATAGCTCCTGCTGGCACTGTAATCACCCTTGATTTAGCTGACGAAATCCAGTCTACTGGCGTTGGCTATGTTTGGGTTAAAGTGCAACGAGGGGATGAGGAGGCAGAAACCAAGGTTTTGACCAATAACACCGTTGCCATCGCGCCGTTTTTAGAGCTTCGTGATATTGACCCTGCCGTTGTTGGCATTAAAGAAATGGTTCACTTCCCTGTTTTAATGGAACTTTTTATGGAGCATGACGAAGATGCGGAGCTTATCCAAGCTCTTAAAAATAACCGCAGCAAGCTTGTGCCTAAGCATATTACTGTTGACGACATGTTGGCAAGTGTGAACTATATCATCGGGCTTGATTATGGCATAGGCGGCAAGGATGACATTGACCATTTAGGAAACCGCCGCATCCGTGCCGTTGGTGAGCTGTTGCAAAACCAATTCCGTATTGGGCTTTCCCGCATGGAAAGGGTTATCCGTGAGCGGATGACAATTCAGGAGCTGGAAGGGCTTACCCCCCAATCTCTAATCAATATCCGCCCTGTAACCGCCGCTGTTAAGGAGTTTTTTGGAAGCTCTCAGCTTTCCCAGTTTATGGAGCAAACCAACCCATTAGGGGAGCTGACCCACAAACGCCGCCTGTCTGCCCTTGGGCCTGGTGGTCTTTCCCGTGACCGTGCATCTTTTGAAGTGCGTGACGTTCACGATTCCCACTATGGCAGAATGTGCCCTATTGAAACTCCCGAGGGGCCAAACATTGGCTTGATAAACTCTCTGGCAACCTATGCCCGTATAAATGAATATGGATTTATTGAAGCACCTTATAGAAAAGTTGATAAAGCTGCCATTCCGCCGCGGGTGACAGAGGAATTTATTTATGTAACCGCTGATGAAGAAGAAAATTTTGTGGTTGCCCAAGCTAATGTGGAATTAAACGACCAAGGGGAGTTTTTAGCAAACCGTGTACCTGGACGGCATAAGGACATTATTAACGAGTTTTCTGTGTCTGATGTGGATTTGATGGACGTTTCGCCAAAGCAGATTGTGTCTGTGGCAACTGCCCTCATCCCTTTCCTTGAGAATGACGACGTTTCCCGCGCTTTGATGGGGTCTAACATGCAACGTCAGGCTGTTCCGCTGATAAAAACCGCTTCCCCCATTGTGGGAACAGGTATGGAATTTAAAGCCGCTAAAGATAGTGGTGTTTGCATTATTGCCAAGCGGGATGGTGTGGTGGAAAGCGTCTCTGCCAGCTCTATTGTGGTTGCCACCCCAACAGGCAAAGACCATTATAAGGTAGTTAAATTTATCCGTAGCAACCAAGGCACTTGTATCAACCAAAAACCTCTTGTTAGCATTGGTGATGAGGTTAAGGCGGGGGATATTCTTGCTGATGGACCCTCTACTCAAAACGGAGAGCTTGCTTTGGGGCAAAACCCTCTGATTGGTTTCATGTCTTGGGAGGGTTACAACTACGAAGATGCAATTTTGTTAAGCGAAAAGCTTGTGCAGGAGGATGTTTACACCTCTGTGCATATTGAAGAATATGAATCCGAAGCCCGCGATACTAAGCTTGGACCAGAAGAAATAACCCGCGACATTCCAAATGTAGGCGATGACGCATTAAAAGACCTTGGTCTGGACGGGATTATCCGTGTAGGGGCAGAGGTGCGTCCTAATGATATTCTTGTGGGCAAAGTTACCCCCAAGGGTGAAACCGAACTTACCGCGGAAGAACGTCTGCTTCGCGCCATTTTTGGCGAAAAGGCTCGCGAGGTGCGGGATACATCCCTTCGTGTTCCCCATGGTGAAAGCGGCATAATTGTTGATGTTAAAGTGTTTACCCGTAAAAACGGGGACGAGCTGCCGCCTGGCGTTAATCAGGTTGTGCGTGTTTATATTGCACAAAAGCGTAAAATTAGTGTAGGGGATAAAATGGCAGGTCGCCATGGTAATAAGGGCGTAATTTCGCGGGTTTTACCTGTGGAGGACATGCCATATCTACCTAACGGACGACCATTGGATATTGTGTTAAATCCCTTGGGCGTGCCTTCCCGTATGAATATCGGGCAGGTTTTGGAGGTTCACTTGGGGCTTGCGGCAAAAGCCCTTGGCTGGAAGGTCGCAACCCCTGTATTTGACGGGGCAAGCGAAATGGAAATTATGGACACCTTACAGCTTGCAGAAGATTACACCAAAATGGAATGGGAAGATTTTGAAACCCAGTGGAAGCCCGTTCTTGAATCAGATATTTTTGCAGGGCTTGAAGCCAATAAAGACAATCGTGAAGAATGGAAGGATATGCCAATCACTCAAGATGGGAAAATCCATTTGAGGGATGGTCGCAGCGGTGAATATTTTGACAACCCTGTAACCGTTGGTTATATGCACTATTTGAAGCTTCACCATCTGGTTGATGACAAAATCCACGCCCGTTCAACAGGTCCATACTCTCTTGTTACCCAACAGCCTTTGGGCGGTAAAGCCCAGTTTGGCGGTCAGCGTTTTGGTGAGATGGAGGTTTGGGCGTTGGAAGCCTATGGCGCGGCATACACCCTTCAAGAAATCCTAACCGTTAAATCTGATGACATTGTAGGTCGCGTTAAAACTTATGAAGCCATTGTTAAAGGGGAAAACATCCCAGAACCTGGCGTGCCAGAGTCTTTTAAAGTTTTGTTGAAGGAATTGCAAGCTCTTGGGCTTGATGTGAATATTAAAGAAGGCGGCAAAACCATTGCCATGCCAGAATCTAGCGATGACATTGCGGAATTGCCTGTTAACATTGAAGGGCATGAAAGCGATGACGATGGCGGCGGCTTCTTGAAAAAGTCTAGCGTAAGTTTTGCTGACCATAATGAAAACCCCGACGCAGGTTCTAAAACTGGTTTTGATGCCTTAGCAAATGCCATAGCTGCTGATGATATTGAAATTGATGATTTAGACGATGATGACGAAGACGACGATGATGATTTTGACCTAGAAATCAACACTACTAAAACCGATACCGAGGAAAGCTTTGACCCAGAGGAAATGGAAGAAGCGGCGGGGCTGATGAACGCTGACGATGATGACGACGACGATGATGACGAGGTTTAGTAGGCGTGCAATAAAAAACGAGGAGGGCTTAAATGGGTGCTGGAACAGATAACCGCAATGAAAATGCAATAAATTTTGATGCTATACAAATTGGCTTGGCTTCACCAGAGAAAATTAGGGAGTGGAGCAGGGGAGAGGTTAAAAAGCCCGAAACCATAAACTATCGCACGCTAAAGCCAGAGCGGGATGGGCTGTTTTGCGAACGGATTTTTGGCCCTGATAAGGACTGGGAATGTCACTGCGGTAAATATAAGCGCATACGCTACAAGGGCACGGTCTGCGACCGTTGCGGCGTTGAGGTAACACGCAAAAAGGTGCGCCGTGAGCGTATGGGGCATATCGAGCTTGCCGCCCCTGTTTCCCATATTTGGTATTTTAGGGGTATACCAAGCCGTATGGGCTTGATTTTGGGCATGTCGCCCCGCGCTTTGGAGAAAATTCTTTATTTTGCCTCCTATGTTGTGCTTGACGCAGGGGAAACTGGTCTTTCCTACAAACAATTGCTGACAGAAAAGGAATATCGTGACAGCATTGAAAAATGGGGCGAGGACAGCTTCCGCGTAGGCATGGGCGCAGAAAGCGTCAAGGAGCTTTTAGATGGCATCAACCTAGAGCAGGAAGGTGCCGAGCTTCGTACCGCATTAAAAACCGCTGTAGGTCAAAAGCGTGTAAAAGTTTTGAAAAAATTGGAAGTTATTGAAAGTTTTAGAATAAGCGGCAACAAACCTGGTTGGATGATAATGGACGCTGTTCCTGTTATCCCGCCAGATTTGCGCCCTATGGTTCAGCTTGACGGCGGTCGTTTTGCCACAAGCGACCTTAACGACCTTTACCGCCGTGTTATCAACCGTAACAACCGCCTAAAGCGGCTTCTTGACCTTGGCGCACCAGAAATTATTGTGCGCAATGAGAAGCGTATGCTTCAAGAAGCTGTTGACGCGCTTATTGACAATGGTCGCCGCGGCCGCCCTGTAACTGGCCCTGGTAATCGCGCCCTAAAATCCCTTTCTGACTTGTTGAAAGGTAAGCAAGGGCGTTTCCGCCAGAACCTGCTGGGTAAACGTGTTGACTATTCTGGGCGTTCTGTTATTGTGGTTGGTCCAAATTTGAAGATTTACCAGTGTGGACTGCCCAAAGAAATGGCGATTGAGCTGTTTAAGCCCTTTGTAATGAAAAAACTTGTTGAAACTGGGGAAGCCCACAATATCAAGTCTGCAAAGCGTATGGTAGAGCGGCTTGAAGAGCGGGTGTGGGACGTTTTGGAAGATGTTATTAAAGAGCATCCTGTAATTCTTAACCGCGCACCCACCCTGCACAGGCTTGGCATACAGGCATTTGAGCCTGTTCTTGTTGAAGGTAAAGCCCTTAAAATTCACCCTCTTGTTTGCTCTGCTTTTAACGCAGACTTTGACGGTGACCAAATGCCTGTCCACTTGCCCTTGTCTGTGGAAGCCCAGGCAGAGTGCCGCTTTTTGCTCCTTTCTCCAAACAATCTGCTAAAGCCTTCTGATGGCGCGCCAATTACCGTGCCTTCTCAAGACATGGTTTTGGGCATTTACTACCTAACAATGGAAAAACCTGGGGATAAGGGCGAAGGCAAGCTGTTTAAAGATGAGGCAGAGGCGCAACTGGCTTACGATAATAACGAAGTCACCCTTCACGCCAGAATTAAGGTGCGTAAAGAGATTGACGGCGTGCGCAAAATGGTAGAAACCACGGTTGGGCGCATCATCTTCAACGAGGCTATCCCTCAAAATTTAGGTCTGGTTGACAGAACCAACCCAGACAATATTTTTGAATATGAAGTGAATTATAAATGTGGTAAAAAAGAGCTTCAAAATATTATCCAGCAGTGTATCAATCGCCACGGCTTTACAGATACCGCTGTTGTGCTGGACTTTATCAAGGATTTAGGCTTTAAATATTCCACTCGTGGCGCGCTTACCGTTTCTGTTTCTGACATGGTTGTGCCAGAAGCTAAAGGGGAGCTTATTGCAGCCGCTGAACAGGAAGTTGAAAAAACCACCAAAATGTTCCGCCGCGGTTTGATGACTGACGCAGAGCGTCATGCAAATGTGGTTGACATTTGGAACAAAACCAACGACACCATTGCTGACCAACTTGTTGAAGGTCTTGGGGAGTTTAACAACATCCAAATGATGGCAACATCTGGCGCACGTGGCTCTAAAGCTCAAATTAAACAGCTGGCAGGTATGCGCGGTCTTATGACTTCGCCCTCTGGCTCTATTATCGAGCTTCCGATAAAGTCAAACTTCCGTGAAGGCTTGACGGTTTTGGAATATTTCCTTTCTGCCCATGGTGCGCGGAAAACACTGTCTGACACTGCCCTTAAAACAGCGGAATCTGGGTATTTGACCCGTCGTCTTGTAGATGTTTCTCAAGACATTATCATCCGTGACGAGGACTGTGTAGGGGATAAGGCTGAAAAACCAGGTTTGTGGGTTTCCGCTTTCCTTGACAAGTCCAACAATAACGAGGTTATAGAGCCTTTAAGGGAGCGTATTGAGGGGCGTTGGTCCATCAACGAAATTTTGCATCCTGACACAGGTGAGGTTTTAGTGGAAGCAGATACAATGATAAGCCCAGACGCGGCAAAAGCCGTAGAACGGGCAGGCATTGAAGAAGTTTACATTCGTACAATTTTAACTTGCCGTTGTAAGGTTGGTCTTTGTACTAAATGTTATGGCTCTAACATGGCAAGCGGTCGCCCTGTGCGCACTGGTGAGGCAATCGGCATTATCGCCGCCCAGTCCATCGGCGAACCAGGCACACAGCTTACAATGCGTAACTTCCATACAGGGGGCATAGTGTCCTCGGTGGATATTACCCAGGGTCTGCCTCGTGTTGAGGAGATTTTTGAGGCTCGTAGACCAAAAGGTGCAGCAATTATCGCGGAATTTGGCGGGAAAGTTGCCATGAGCGATACCAAAAAAGTTGTTGTTACCAATGAAGGAACTGGCGACAGCAAGGAATATGTAATCCCCTATGGTTCTAGCATCCGCGTATATAATGGGCAGATGATTGAAGCGGGAGAGGAAATTATAGAAGGTAGCATTTACCCTCACGACATTTTGCGGATTCGCGGTTTGCGCGGCGTTCAAGACTATATGTTGGAGCAGGTTCAGAAAGTTTACCGCTCCCAAGGTGTGGATATTAACGACAAGCATATCGAGGTTGTTTGCCGCCAAATGCTAAAGCGTGTCCGTGTGGAAGAAAATGGAAACTCTAATTTCTTGCCAGGCTCTCTTATCGACTGGTTGGATTTTGAAGAAGAAAACGAACGTCTGATTTTGGAAGGCAAAGAGCCTGCCCAAGGTCAGCGAGTGCTTTTGGGCATTACCAAAGCTTCTTTGGCAACGGACAGCTTCCTTTCTGCCGCCAGCTTCCAAGAAACCACCCGTGTTCTTACAGAGGCTGCAATTAAGGGCAAAACCGACCCTCTAATCGGCTTAAAGGAAAATGTTATTATTGGTAAACTTATCCCCGCTGGAACGGGTATGCGCATGTACCGCAATGTAGATGTGGTAAATGCAAACACCCCCACAACCCCTGTAGAATACACCCAATACGGCGACCCCGACGACATGGAAAACGAAGAAATTGTTGCTGTCGCAAGCTCAACACCTGCCGACTACACAACGGACTAATTGTTTTGCGAGGAGGTTGAATATTTTGACTGTACAACTTGCACAAAAAAAGACTGTTGGCGGCGCAATCACCGTTCCTGGTGACAAATCCATATCCCATCGCGTTGTTATTTTAGGTTCTATTGCAATGGGTGTTACAGAAGTTCGCGGTTTTTTGCGTGGTCAAGATACTCTAACCACCATGGAATGTTTTAAGCAAATGGGCGTGGAATTTGAATACGATGCAGAAAACGATATTTTGCGGATAAACGGCGTTGGTTTGCGCGGGTTAAAAGCCCCTAAAGCCGTGCTAAATTGCGGAAACTCTGGCACAACCATGCGCCTTTTGTGCGGTTTGCTTGCAGGGCAAAGTTTTAAAAGCGAGCTTGACGGGGACGAATCCCTCCGCAAACGCCCTATGGAGCGGGTCTTGCAACCCCTAAGGGAAATGGGTGCAAAAATTGAAAGCAATGATGGTTTTGCCCCTTTAAAAATAAAAGGCCGCCCAATAGCTGGCATAAACTACACAATGAAAGTGTATAGCGCACAGGTCAAGTCTGCCATTTTGCTGGCGGATTTATACTCCCTCACCGAAACCAAGGTGACAGAGCTTGTAACAGGGCTTACCCGCAATCACACTGAAAACATGCTTGAAACTATGAGGAATGTTTCAGGCAACTTGGTAGGGCGCACAATAAAAGTGCCTGGAGATTTGTCCTCAGCCGCACCATTTCTCATTCTCGGGCTTCTTCTTGCAGAAAATGGCTTGACCATTAAAAACGTGGGCGTTAACCCCACCAGGGCAGGAGTTTTAACGGCTTTGCGGGAAATGGGCGGAGATGTTCAGGTGCACTATAGCAACTTTTCTGGCGGCGAGCCAGTGGCGGACATTATTGTGAGAAAATCCCCTTTAAAGGGCATTACCTTGGAGGGCAACGCTATACCCCTAACCATCGACGAAATTCCAATTTTGACGGTGGCTGCCCTGTTTGCAGAAGGTGCAACCACAATAAAGGACGCAGAAGAGCTAACCCTTAAAGAAACCGATAGGCTGAAGGTTATGGCAAAGGAGCTTTCTAAAATGGGCGCACATATTACCGCCGATAAACAGGGCATGGTAATTCAAGGCGGCATACCCATAAAAGCCGCGAAACTAGACAGCCACGGCGACCATCGCATCGCCATGTCACTAGCCATTGCCGCTTCCCTCGCCACGGGCAAGTCTACCCTAGACAACGCCCACTGGACAGATGTGTCCTTTCCTGGTTTTTTTGAAATTTTGCAGAGCATATAGACAAAAAACCGTCCTTGGGCGGTTTTTTTAATAAAATTTCAAAAATAGCTTTTCATGTGGGATTTTATGAGGTATAATAAAGTTTGTCGAAACCTTGTACTGGAGTGGAAAATTATGGATATTGGAATAGATTTAGGAACGGCAAATGTGCTGGTTTTTATTAAAGGGCGAGGGGTGGTTTTGCGTGAGCCGTCCATGGTTGCCATTGACAAAAAAACCCAAGAAATTTTGGCGGTAGGGTCGGAGGCAAGGCGGATGTTGGGGCGAACACCTGACAATATTATTGCTGTGCGCCCTTTGCGCCATGGGGTTATCTCTGATTACGAAATCACAAAGCAGATTTTGAAATACTTTATTAAAAAGGCAAGCAAAAAGTTTGGCTCTATGCGCAAGCCCCGTGTTGCTGTGTGTGTGCCAGCTTCGGTTACAGATGTGGAAAGGCGCGCTGTGGAGGATGCCGCCCGCTCTGTTGGGGCGCGGGAGGTTTTTGTGCTTGAAGAAACCCTGGCGGCGGCAATGGGTGCAGGGCTTGAAATTACAAAGCCCCGCGGCTCTATGATTGTGGACATTGGCGGGGGAACGGCAGATGTGGCGGTAATTTCCCTGGGTGCTACTGTGGTTTCTGCTTCCATAAAAACAGGTGGTGATGATTTTGACGAGGCGATAATCCGCCATGTGCGCAAGGCTCACAACCTGCATATTGGAGAGGCAACGGCAGAAGCCCTTAAAGTCAACATTGGCACGGCTTTCCCTCGTTCTGTTGACATTGATATGGAGGTTAAGGGGCGAAATTCGGTGACAGGCTTGCCTAACAGCATCCTCATAAGCTCCGAAGAAATGCGGGAGGCGTTAAAAGAGCCTGTTGCGGCAATTGTTGACACTATACGTTCTGTTTTTGAACGCACCCCTCCAGAGCTTGCCAGCGATATTATCGAGAGGGGCATCGTCCTAACAGGAGGAAGCTCGTTGCTTTTCGGATTTGACAAACTGATAAAACATACCATGGGGATTGATGCAATGGTGGCAGAGGATGCCGCCAGCTGCGTCGCCCTTGGCACAGGCAAATTTATTGAATATATCGGAGATAAAAACGCGCCTATTTCCAGTATTAGAAGTAAGCGTTGATGGCAGTATTCCTATATGGCGAAGCGGAAATCGCCCACCTAAAAAAGCGGGATAAAACCCTTGGCAAGGCAATTGACATTATTGGGCATATTGAAAGGTCGGCAAATTACGAAACCAGTAATGACGACCTTTTTTCTGCCCTTATCAAAGCTGTGGTGGGGCAGCAAATTTCCACCAAGGCGGCGGCAACGGTTTGGGGTCGCATGGAAGAGGGACTTGGAATGGTCACGCCAGAGGCGATACTTGGCATAAGTGAGGCTGATTTGCAGGCTTTTGGCATATCCTTCCGCAAGGCGGGGTATATCCGCGGGGCGGCAGAAAAGGTGGTTACAGGCTGCCTGGACATTGCTTCATTACACAGCAAAACTGATGCTGAAATTGTTAAGGAATTAAGCTCTCTAAACGGCATTGGCACATGGACTGCAGAAATGCTAATGCTTTTCGCTATGCAACGCCCAGACATTCTAAGTTATGGGGATTTGGCGATACATAGGGGGATGCAAACCCTGTACCGCCGCAAGAAAATAACCCCCGAAATGTTCGAGGGTTACAGGCGGCGATATTCGCCCCATGGCTCGGTTGCAAGCCTGTATTTATGGGCAATTGCAGGAGGTGCAGCCTATTGACTGCTTCGTGTAAGCTCATCAAAAATACTCATAAAATCAGATTTAAATTTATCCCCGCATCTCATGGCATTGCGAATTTCAGAAAGATTTCTGCGGTTAATCTCCGTATCTAGCCACAGTTTCAAATAGCCATTTTCTCCATATTTTTCCTGCATATGCTCTTGAACTTGCAGAAAATGCTGTTCCCCATGGTAATCAGGGAATTGTTTCAGGCTGTATTGGATAGTCCTGGTCAAAACAGAGGTATATTCAACATCCCTATCCGCTTCAGAAACTATTTTGCCGTATAAATTACGGGGCGGATGGTCATTTGATGCGCGGTGGTCCTCCACAGCCTCTGCCATTTCTGCAAGGTCGTTTTCATTAAACCACTTTTTAAGCTCAAAATCTTCCATAAGCAACTTGGCGGAAAGCTTCTCGTGACCATCCCGCCCGCCAATCAGCCCAATATCGTGGTAAGCAGCTATAACATACACTTTGTTAATGTCAACATCATAATCTTTAGCGATTAACAGGCTGTTTTCTATGGTTTTATTGGCGTGGTTTACATTATGAGCTTTGTCAAAGGATTGATATTTAGGCAAGATGCACCTTTGTATATATTCTAAAATTTCAGGATTTACCGTCATTTTATTCACCATTGCGGGCTTTCACCAGAAATGACGCTACATCCCGCCCCTTTGTACCACGCCCAAAACCTGCATCCGCACCGTTGTTTTTAGCAATTTCTGGCGTGACCTGTGTGCCGCCTGCCACAAAAACCAAACGGTCACGGACACCCATTTCTTTTGCCAAGGCATCAATATTACTAATATTTTTGTAGTGAATATCATCATGGCTGATGATTACAGAAGCCAGAATGGCATCAGCATTAACCTCAATCGCGGCATTAACCAGCTTATCAATAGGAACGCTAGTTCCCAAATAATGGGTTTTAATGCCGTATTTTTCAATGCCCCCATGTTTTATGTCGATTATTTCGCGCAAACCAACGCTATGTTCATCCTCGCCTATAGTTCCGCAAACGATGGTCATGGGCTTGTCGGCAATGGCTTCAAAAATCTCTTCGTCAGTCAGCACATCTGGCTCTGGCGGGATAACAAGCTTACTAACATCAATGTCAATTAATAGCTTCCCCTTTAGCTCAATGCGAGTGCCTTCTGCCCCGTGGAGGACTTCGCGGTGGATTATTTCTGGGTCAGTTAGGTTCATTTGCTTGGCAGCTTCAAGGGCGGCAGCTTCTGCCACCTTCAAGCCACAAGGGAACATTAAGTTAACAAGAACCGTACCATCTGCCATCCACTCCATTTCTGGGCGCAAAATGCCGCCTTTGTGGTATTCTGCCACAGGGGCAAGCCGCTGGTGAACATTATCGGTATCGTCTAGCTCATCAATATACACAATCATTTCGGGATTTTCTAGGGTGCAACCGCCAATTAAGGCTGATGGGTTGGCAGGGTCGCCTCCATATTGCTCTGTATTATTATTACCAAAATGAGCGGTTACAGGGGCAAAATAGTCGGCTTCCCTTTTGATTACGGTGTTTGCGCCAACGCCCCCTCCTGCATCACGGACAATACCATCCCCATTCCGCTCTGGATAACAGCCGCTGTCCACAAAAAAACCGTCCTCAACAGAGGCGAAATAGCCGCCTTTTTCCACCATTTCTTCAAGAAACAGCACAGCACGCTCTTGGATTTCGCGGGCTTTTTCCCGTAGCTGCCCATCTTCCCTAAGCTGTACCATTTCAAGAAGCCCATCCATGCCAAGAAGTGCCTGTTTTGCCGTGTCGCAGGCTTCAATATTATAGATATGCCAAGGCACATTACGCCCCTCATCTGGGGTGATTGTAGACTGGATGTCCACACTGGTAAGCTTAGAAATCAGCATATTTAGCACATGGGTGACGGTAGCGTCGCGGGTGCTGGACTGTATATATTTGGTGTGCATTTGCGCCCGCATTTTATACCCATCAAAAAATTCCCTAAGGGCAACGGCATAGGGCAAATCCATTGCAATGCTTGGTCCAGGGGTGTGAGAAGGCGGCACGGTAGACAGGCAGATATTGCCTTTCGGAATACCAATTTTATGGGAAAAAAGCGAGTTTATGGCATGTTGTACCATCAGCTCTGGCATAACCTTCCAAGCATCCCGCGCTGTGGCGTTGGCATTGTGCGCCCCGTCAATTTGGGCTTGCCCCGCCCATTGTATAATTTTCTTGCTCTCGCAAGCGTCCACAAAACTGCGCACCATGTTAATATTACGGTAAATTACATTATATTGAGGGTCTTGATGAACGCCATTAACCCCTTCTTCTGCAAACATCACGGCAATGTCAGGGCCAGCCACGCCGCTAACATAGGAATGGAAATTTATAGGCCTTCCAACCTCGTCCTCAATCATATCCAAAGCCTTGCGCTGGGCGCGTATTTGCTTGCGGGTAACAGGCACACCGCCAACCCCTTGTGGTGTTCCCTCAATAAGCCCTTCAAAATGACTTTGCCCAGCGGTGCGGATGACCATAATATGGTCAGCCCCGTGATGAGCCGCCATGCGCATACGGCGAATGTCATCCTCAAAACGCCCTGATGCAATTTCTGTGGTAATATTTGGCAGAGGCTGAGGGTCGATGCCGCCGAAATTGTGGGCGGTTATCAAAGGAACGCCCGCCTTCATTGGCTCGCTTGTATCTTTATATTCAAAATCCCCCATCTTTAGCCCTGGGGCAGGCTTGCGCCATGTCCACCCCTTACGCCGCGGGCGGTAATTTTCCAAATCCTGTAAAATCTCGTTAATATTTAATCTTTCATCTGGTTTAAGCATTGTGACCTCCTAATTTTTTCCATAACCGACAAACCCTAGAAACCTGGTCTGCCAAAATGTCGGTATACGGCATTTTTCCCTTCTTCCACCCCAGGCTGGTCAAAGGCATTAATGCCCATAAGCTCTCCAGCAAAGGCAGTTGCAACTTCCAGCATATAAAATAACTGACCCATGGTGTTTTCGGTAACACTTGGCAGTGTGATAGTCATATTTGAACGCCCCGCCTTTGTAAGGGCGTATTCGGTGGCTTTTTGGGAAGCGCGCAGCAGCTCACCCATGGTATGCCCGCCAAGAAAACCAATAGAGGGCATATCGTCAAAGGTTTTGGGTATTTGTAATTCACTTCCAAAATCATCTGCCCCCAAGAACACCACAATTTTATCGTCTGGGCCATCCACATATAGCTGCACCTGGGAATGTTGGTCCGTTGTGCCCAAAGCTTTCACAGGGGTTTGACCCATGCCCTGCTTTCCTAGGGATTCTCCCCACAGCTGGGCAAACCAATCTGCCATAAATTTTAATTTATCAGAATATGGCATCATAACAGTGATATTCTTGTTCTGCTTCATTGCCAGATAGTGCAGAATGGCAAAAGCATATGCGGGATTGTTCATATAATCCGCGTTTTGACACATTTTGTCCATTTCTGCTGCCCCTGCTAACAGGGCTTTGATGTCTATCCCGCAAAACGCCGCAGGAAGCAAGCCAACAGGGCAAAGCTGGGAAAATCTGCCGCCTACCCCATCTGGCACATAAAAGGTTTTGTAACCTTCGGCCCCAGCAATTTTAATTAGGTTGCCATTTTTTGCGTCTGTAGTGCAAACAATATGTTCTGGAGCTTTTAATCCTAAATGGCTTTCCAAAAGGTCTTTAACCACCATAAATTGCGCCATGGTTTCCGATGTAGCCCCCGATTTTGAAACCACGCTGAAAAGAGTTGTTTCAAGGTCCAAAACCGCGAGCAAATCAGACATTGTTGCAGGGTCGATATTATCTAGCACAAAAAGCCTGGGATAGCCGCCCCTAAGCTGGGTGTCATGGTTGTAAAATTGGCTGTTTAACGCCTGTTGTAAAGCGATTGGCCCAAGGGCAGAGCCGCCAATGCCAAGCACCACCAAAGCGTTAACTTTAGGGGACTTTTCTGCAACATAATCTAAAATTTCGTTAATAACAGCATCTTGGTTATAGGGCAAATCGCGCCAAGCCATCTCGCCCCGTTTGCTTTCCATTGACTGGATAGCATCAGCAATTTTGCCTTCAATTTCTGCAATTTGAGAATCTTCAACTTTCATATTGTCAAAATTCAAAACAATCTTTTCCATAATTCACACTCCTGCTGTAAGGGTCTGTTGAAAAATGTAAAAACTTACGCTGATTTTGCTGCGCAAAATCACAAATTTCGGGCTTTGCCCTCAAAAGTCGCTTCAGTTTCTTGAATTATTCAACAGACCCAGTAATGTAATAATTATACACTCTACCCCAATCCACGTCAACGGTTTTTCGGAAATAGGTTTAAGCGAACCCTAATATTAATAATTTTAACAATCAAAAAAACTTTTTTACAAAAAACATTACATTTTTGTTGCATTTATTTTACGGTAGTGTTATAATTCTTTTGGGTGGGTAGAGAATGCCGTCCGCCCCAAATAACTTTAAGGCGGGAGGTGTATTATTGACTGTAGGAGCAGTCCCATTTTTAGGCATTGTTGGTGTTAAATTTTAAAAAGGAGGAAAATTAGTATGCAGAACAAAAAACCGCGCAACTTTCTTTCAAAGGTTTCTTTGGCTACTTTCATAGCGATTTTAATGTCGCTTTCCCTAGGCATTGCTGCTTTAGCAGCTCCTGCCATGCCCGAACCTGTACCTTTCCGCCAAGCCGACGGCACATATGTAATGATACAAGCCATGGGCGACGAGTTTTTTAACTGGCGTGAAAGTGAAGAAGGTTACATAGTACAATTTAATCACGACACAGAAAATTGGCATTACGCCGTTGCCATGACCAGAGATGGTACAGCACTGTCTGGTCATTGGGTTGTGGGACAACAAGTTCCCGTTGCCCAATCTCGCTTAGGTGGTCACGGTCGTATAACTTCCTTTGATACTAACTTTTTAGACATTGCTGAAGAGGTAGCACAGCAAAACAAAGATGAGTTTGGCTGGGTTGATGTAATTGACGAATTTATAAGCCCCATGCCAGCCCACCTTGCCGCCATGATTGGCGAAGAGGTTGCTGCTGCCCCTCCCCATGTGCCTACATGGCCAAATGACATAGTAACCAGACCATATCAACCAATGCTCCTTGTTATGATGGAATGGAACAATGTGCCTTTTAACCCGCAACGTCAGCCAGCAGGCTGGAATACAGCGGTGCAAGGTCCATACCAAAACCAAACAGGGGCTTGGACATATGCACATAAATTTGAAGGTAATGTACACGAGTTTTGGTCCGCAAGACTTTTCGGAACAACCGAATATTTCTCTGGGCCTGACACGACAAGAAACGCTTCTGTTGTTAATGCCAACTATCCACAAGGTTTGCAAGGGATAACCCTTAACAATTGGATGTTAGAAGCAACCGACAACAATCAATTTGTACGCCCTGACGGAATGGGTCTTGACGGCGTATGGGGCGGACGTGGCTCTGTTCAGTATTTTACTGACGAGGTTCACAACGCTATTATGACCTATGGATACTTCCACGCTGACCGCGCAAGATTGCAAGAAGCAGGGGTTTTCAATGCGGTTAATATGCATATAGAACACGGCATCGTGTCCGTTCAGCTAGATGCAAGCCACCCAACTTACAATATTAACAGTGGTGCTTCTCAAATGCCAAGCATCACTGATTCCTTTAACGTTGTCCGCAACTTTATTAATTGGGATAACATTCCAAGGCTTGGCGGCGAAGGCACAAACCGTTATGACGTTTTAGCCCAAGACCTTAACCTATATTTCATATATGGCGGTTATGAAGCTTCTCTTGGCGGAAACGCCGCAAAGCCGAGCTTCTGGGGTCACGCCTCTGTTTCTCCATGGAGAAACAACATAACCAGAAGCCCAATTGACGAGCATTGCACAGGTATGGGCGTTGATTATGGTCAAGAAGGCTCTCGCCGTCTTGCAAGCGTAACCTTCCCTACAACTGGCGCAAATGCTGGTGTTCCAACCCGCGGAGCATATGGCTCTCATGGTGAGCAATCCCACACGGGCATCGCCCAAGGTTTGGGAATTTGGATTCACGAAGCTGGTCACTCTGTATGGGGTTTGCCAGATAAAGCAGTAGGCGGCGGCGCAGGCACTCACGAGCTTTGCATCGGTTTCTGGTGCGGCATGGGTCGCGGTACTTGGGGCGCATTCCGCTACAGCGATTACAATGTACGCCTTGGTACTGGCGGAACTCACTTTAGAGCAACTTTCGCCTACCAACTTGGCTGGATTACGCCAATGGTAGTTGACGCAAACGAATCCTGGGCTGGCTACATCGGTCACTGGAGCGATGAAAACACAATAAGACATTGGGACCCAGCCATCCATAGCGTGGAAAACGGCGACGTGCCAATGGCAGTTAAAGTAACCAATACTTTGGCAATGTACAACCATTTTGGTTTGGACGGCAACCACGTTTCCAACCACCAACAATTCTTCTTGCTTGAGAACTTCCAACATGTGGGCTTTGATAGGTCTGCCAGCGTGGAAGTTTGGAACAGAGGTATTTTGATTTGGCATGTGGACACTGGCAGAGGTACAGCCTCTAACAACTCCCACAGACGCTTTAACCTAGAAGGCGTTATGGTGCCAAACCAAGGTATCGCAGGCAATATGATACATTCTGGTTGGTTTGCAGACCCATTCTGGTTACCAGGTGAGGTTTTTGGTTCGTGTACAATTGAGTATCATGCAGAGCGCGGCTGGTGTGACCCAGAATGTTCAACCAGATTTATTGATGGTGTTCACACTCCGATTTCTAACTTCCACGCTCCATCTAGCCAACCAGTTCCATGGGGAACCCACAACGGTTTTGCTGTATTCCCTGCAAACGCCGCTGGTCACACCCAGGGAACTCATCCAGAGCATCACCCGCAAATTGTACCAACTGACGTTAATATCCGTGTTGTTGGACCTGGCGGAAGCGGACGTACAGGTGCTGCCCCTACCAGGGAAAACCCAACTCATTTTGACCCATGGGTTGTTGTTCAACAAATTTGGGTAGAGTTTGGCGCGCAAGCCCAAACTGAAAGTGATGTAACTGTAACCGCTATTGGTTCTACCGATGCAAGAGGAAACATCAACTTCGGTGACAGAACCTTTGGCTATACTCTTGCTCAAACTCCATCAGCAAGAACCTTTAGAGTTGCCAACAATGGCGACACAGCAACAGGACCTCTAACAATTTCCTTGCTTAGCCATGGCCCAGGCCGCGGTCCAGGATATGCAGCTGATATAAGAGCCTTTACCCTTGACCTTACAGCAGATTCTGACCCAAGAATTTCCTTGACCCGCGAGAATGTACATGGTACAGGCAATATTCCTGCAACTATCGGCGCAACCATCACCAACCTAGAGCCAGGGGATTATGTTTACCTAACCCTGCGCCCATTGCATGGTTTGGATGTTGCTGTTCACTTCAACCTCGATGAGGATGGTCGCGGCGGTCTTGCTACTGACCAACAAGGCATTGGCGGCTTCCACGCTGCCCGCATTGCTCCACACGTAGCATCTGTAATGGTAACAGGACGTGGCGGCATAGACGCATCTTTTGACGCTTCCTTTATGGTAAGGCCAAGCGGTGCGCCAACCTTTGCAGACCTTCAACCTGGCTTTAACAACGCAACAGGCCCGAACAGCGTAAGCTTCTACACAGGCGAAAACTGGCCAGGTGCAAGAGCTGATGATGCCGTGCCTTTCCTAGAGTGGAACAACACTGGTATGCCTGCAACTTGGGTGCCAATTGTTGGTACTTGGGCATGCGGCGACCATCCAGTTATCACAATGACTCTTGGAACAGCACCATCAACCTTTACCCGCGAATTCCGCCTTTCCCAACCTGTGTTGCGTGAAGGCTGTGACGGTCATTGCGGCGAATATGTCACCTTTGGCGATTTGCCACGTGGTCTTGCAGTTCACCCAGATAATCACTGGTTTGGCGGCCATCTGTGGGGCAGACCAACCTTAGCAGGCGATTTTAACGTGGCTTTCTATCTACGTCACAAGTCTGACCACGCCCACAGTGCCTTCGGCGGCGAAATCAGAACCTTTGACATTGAAGTTGTACCTGGCTATCTCTTTGCTCCATACTTTGCTCTTCAGCCAGACGGTTACACAATGCTTTGGTATCGCTCTCGCACGGCGCACAATTTGCATGGCGCAAACAATGCGGCAGGCAACGCAGCCCTTGCATCTGGTGCGTATCGCATACTTGTAAATGGTCAGCCAGTTTATGGTTTTGATGATTTAGAGCCAGGAGCTGGCTTGCCGCTAGCAGGACGCTTATTCGACATTAGAGAGCTAGGGCTTGTAGGTCAACCAGGAGAAGTTTTTGAAATTAACATGATTGCAATTGTAGGGGAAGCCCATGCAGACCATTGGCTAAACTCTCCGCCAAACCGCACTCCGCTGTTTATCACAGCTCCAGTGTTTACAACAACCTATCTGCCTTCTGGCGAAGTTGACTTGGAATACAACGCTATTCTCAAGGCGGCAGGCGCAGTAACGTGGGCATTAGCACCAAATAGCAACCCATTGCCAGAAGGTCTTGCGCTTTGCGAAGAAACAGGCGCAATCACTGGTGTGCCAATGGAATACGGCACTTTTGAAATCATCGTTAGAGCAACTGGAACGGTTTCAGCTGACAAGGCTTTCACAATCGTAATTAATGAAGCTCACGTTGCCGTTCTCTCCTTCAACATCTTCAACAACGGCGCAGGCGGCTCTCCATCAAGACCAAATGCAGACCTTGCAGCAAATGGCATTATCCGCATGTGGACTCAACTTGATGGTGTAAATGCAACCGTACCATATG